>Ga0209633_10004886_pt1 | contig 11932 bp, 14 predicted proteins | sample Cruoilmetagenom1_FD_187290 | JGI IMG/M metagenome (GOLD analysis project Ga0209633, IMG submission 187290) | Oil polluted marine microbial communities from Coal Oil Point, Santa Barbara, California, USA - Sample 1 (SPAdes) (version 2) | ecosystem: Environmental > Aquatic > Marine > Oil seeps ... | reverse complement strand
GTTGTTTTTCCCAACCCGGGAGGACCACTTAAAAACAAGTGATCAAGACTTTCCCCTCTTTTCAATGCTGCTTTGATAAAAACTGATAGATTCTCTTTTATATCTTCCTGCCCCTGAAAATCTTTTAAATACTGCGGGCGTAAATTATTTTCTCTTTTATCATCATCTATATTGAAATTAGGGTTTAAAAAAGCTTCATTTTCTGTATTCATATAATTATGATCCTGAACTTAAAAAAACAATAGCTTCCCTGAAAAGTTCTTTTTCAAAATCTATATTGTTCATTGAACTAAACTGATCTCTTGATGAAATTTCATTTAAAGCTTTTTTAACTGCTTTTTTTTCAAAACCCATTTCTGATAATGCAGAAATAAGTTCTGAAAATTTATCATCTTTATCAGAATCATTTTCGAGTTTAAGTTTTCCTCTCAATGCAAGTATAATCTTTGCAGCTGTCTTTTTACCAATTCCAGGAAGCATAGATAATCTTTCTGTATTTCCATCGTCAAGAGCTGTAACCAGTTCTTCTGTACCAATTCCTGATAACATTCTAAGTGCCTGTTTAGGACCTATACCGGAAACTTTATTAAGCTCAAGAAAAACCTGGCGTTCCCTCTCATCAATAAAACCATAAAGAACCATTGTATCTTCTTTATGGTGTAAATATGTAAAAACTCTAACTTTTTCTTTATTTAAGGATGAGTTCTGTATTGTTCTTTCAGAAGCGGAAAGGCTCCATTCCACTCCATTATTCAAAAGAAACATGGAAGATGCAGTACGTCCGGTGAAAGTTCCATATATACTGTTATACATTGTTTAAACTCCCAAAAAAGAATTATTGTGACAACAAATTGCTGCTGCAAGGGCATCTGCAGCATGATCAGGTTTAATTTTATCTTTTAAACCAAGTATAAGCTTCACCATTTCCTGAACCTGATTTTTATCTGACCTTCCATTTCCAGTTAAGGCTTGTTTTATCTGTAAGGGTGTAAATACATATGTTTCCAAATTTTTACTTTCCATTGCAAGAAGAATCACCCCTTTTGCCTGAGCTACAGGAATGGCACTAAGCTTGTTCCTTGCAAAAAAAATATCTTCTACGCTGGCTTTATCGGGATGATAGTTGTCAATTACATCCCTGATAAAATTATAAATAATCATTAATCTTTTTCCAGGAGAATCACCAGGTATTGTTTTAATAAAGCCATAATCAAGAGATTTAAACTTATTTCCTTCTGCTTCTATAACTCCCCAGCCTGTAGAAGCTATACCTGGATCTATTCCCAGTACCCGGATCATCTAATATTCGGCATCCGGATCAAAATCATCTGGTATTTCCAAATTTGTTGAAACTGACTGAACATCATCATTATCTTCAATTTTTTCAATCAAACTTAAAGCTTTTGCAGTTTTTGCATTAGTTAAAGTAATTGTAGCGTCTGGGATCAATTGTAATTCTGCTGTAGAGTTTTCAAACCCCGCATTTTCCAAAGCATCAACAACAGAATGAAAATCTTCTGAGCTGGTGATCACTTCGATAATATCCCCTTCTGTGCTGACGTCATCTGCACCAGCTTCAAGTGCCGGTTCAAATATATCTTCTTCAGAATACTTAGCTGCATCAAAAGTTATAAGGCCTTTTCTATTAAAAAGATATGAAACAGAACCTGTTTCACCAAGATTCCCACCATTTTTAGCCAAAGTAGACCTAACATCAGCAGCAGTTCTGTTTTTATTATCTGTTAATGTTTCAATAATAAGAGCTACTCCTCCCGGACCATAACCTTCGTAGACAAGTTCAATATAATCTACGCCGTCAAGATCACCAGTTCCTTTTTTTATAGCTCTTTCCATATTATCTTTTGGCATGTTTTCTGATTTTGCTTTTAAAATAGCAGTTCGCAATCTTGGGTTTGATTCGATATCACCACCACCAAGCCTGGCTGCAACAATTATTTCTTTAATAATTTTTGTAAAGATTTTGCCTCTTTTTGCATCAGCAGCACCTTTTTTATGTTTAATAGAGGACCATTTACTATGTCCTGACATATGAACTCCTTTATGAAAAAATTACAGTATAAAATAGCATAGTTAAAATTACGCTGTCAAGATTAGGGAGTTTCCAGAGTTAAATAACAAGGCCAGTTAATATCTTTTACAGAGATTTGTAGCGGATTATCAGCAATTAGAGCAGCAATGTCAATTAAAAATGGATTTAACAAGGAAAGTCCTTTATTAGTAAGTCCTATTGAACTATTTTCAATTATCAGCATCTCTTTCCACTTAATAAACAATGGATTCAGATATTCTTTTAAATCAATACCGAATACATTTTTAATATGATCAGTTTTAACTCCTTCAAGAAGCCTGAATCCCATCATTAAGTGCTCCAGAAGAAATGAATCGGGTGTTATATATTCCAAATCAGTTCTTTCTTTAAAAGTTGAAGATTTAATAAAATTTGAAATACTTCTTTTATATATTATACGCACAGGGCCAGTACTTGTCACAAGTGTAGAAGCAGCTGACGGTCCTATTCCCAGATAACTCCCCATTTTCCAGTAATTAAGATTATGCAGGGATTCCTTTTCTTTTTTGGCAAAATTAGATATTTCATAACGATTATAGCCAAGGGTTTCAAGGAGTTTCAGTGACTCCTTTTGCATAACCAGATCAACAGATTCAGAGAGCGGGGTAATTTTTCCGGATTGCAACAGGGTGTATAATTTTGTAGAAGGTTCGAATGTGAGACTGTATAAAGAAATATGATCAGGTTTAAAGGTATGAACTCTCTCTATATCAGTTAGAGAACTATCAACTGTCTGACCAGGAACAGCGTTTATAAGATCGACACTTAAGGATCCCTTCCAGTTTATTTTGATAATTTCCAATCCCTTTTGAGTTGTTAAAGCATCTGTATTTCTACCCAGAGTATGCAAAATCCGGTCATCAAGACTCTGCACACCTATACTTATCCTGTTAATACAATTATTTTCCAAAATATCAAGCAGCTCTTTTGTTACTGTTTCAGGGTTAAGTTCTATAGTCGTTTCTATTGCAGAATTACCAGTTATTTGACAAACTTTAATTAAAAAATCTGCTAAAAGAAGTGACGGTATAGAACCTGGCGTACCTCCTCCTATAAAAAGAGTTCTCACAACCGGAGAACCCATTTGCCTTAGTAGTTGTTTTGTATCATCAAGTATTCTGTTTAGGACAGCTTTAATTTCATCATCTGATGATAGTACTGTGGAATAAAAATCGCAATAAGAACATTTTTTTGTGCAGTATGGAATATGAATATATAATGAAGTTTGTTTTAATGGTATAATTTTTTTTAGAATATTATTAATTGGGGACCTCCTGAATTTTCATTTTTTTTAAGGAGTGATTTATTTAAATGAAAATCCTGGATCATAACTTAAAAAAACCGGGCTCAATATATCATTTCTTGAAACAGACCCGTATAATCGACTGTCGTATGAAACACCACGATTATCATTTGCTGCAAAATACTGATTTTCTGAAAGTTTAATCTCTTCCATAGAACCTGAAAAAGGGAAAGAAGAATCCATACCGGATATGTTTTCTGGAATTACTATAATATATTCCTGATCAATTATATTTTCTTCGGGGATATACTCATTTTTCCCACTTGGTTTAATAAAATATTTATACTCCTGCATTTTTACTGTATCCCCTGGAATACCTATAATTCTTTTAACAGCAAGTTGATTATTCCAATTTTTACTAATATTTGAATCCAGAGATATCTTTTGTAATGTAAAAAATCTTATAACTGGATCCAATATTTTTACATATAATGCTAATTTTTCTGAATTAGCAGGTTTTATAAGAAAAATATCTCCCCGGGAGGGGTCTTTTATGCCGGGAATTTTAATATTAATAATATTTAAGGATGCACCACTAATTATTGGAGCAGAAAGGATTCTTTGACCTTTTATAATTCCAGGCTCCATAGCCGAAGTTTTAACAATAAATGAAGAAATGATAAAAACAGATAAAAACTGATAAAATATAAATAAAATTACTATTACTTTAATTATTTTTAAAATTTTATTTTTAACTTTACTTTCTGGTTTAAAACTATTATAGCTACCTAACAACTTTGATCTTCTGGACATTTTATTTTATAATCCCTATCCGGTCTAAAGGCCAATATTTAAACATAGCTTTGCCTAAAACCTTATCAAGAGATACGGGGCCAAAATATCTTCCATCTTTGGAATTATCTCTGTTATCACCTAAGGGCATCAACCAACCTTCAGGGATATACCATCCCGTATCAAACTTTCTCCAAAGGATTCCATATCGTCTTTCATGAGGATTTATAGCATAAAGAGCCTCATTTCGATACTTCATCCAGGCAAACATATCTCCATGGGAGTTTTCTGATGCTGTAGCTTTTAAGAGTAAATTCCCCTCTAAGGGAATACTTGATTTTTGGTAGGCATCAATAAACGCAGAAGCTCTTATATAATCATAATCTGATGGTTCAACCATACGTCTTGTATGATTTGGTATTCCTGATATTTTATGAAAATCAGATTCATTTATCCATGTTTCAAAACCAGGTGGTTTTATTTGAACTTCACCTTTGATAAATCTTAAAGAATCGCCACCAACTGCAACAGCCCGTTTTATTAGAAAATGAGGTTTTGGATTTCCATTTTCATCTTTATCAATATCTACAAGAGACAGTGTAAGCATATATAAAACACGTTGAAGGATATCAAAAGTAGGTCCTCTGGAAATATATGTTGGATTTTCGAAAATCATAACATCGTTTCGCTCTGGTTCGAAAACAGAGGGCAGTTTAAACTTACCTGGAATTAATTCAGGACCAAAAATAATTTTATTTACAAAAATATGATCTTTTATCAGTAGTGTGTCTATCATTGACCCGGAAGGTATCTGATAAGCCTGAAATAAATACTGATTAATTAAAAGAACTACACCTGCTGCCCAAATAAAGGCTTCAAGCCAATCCAGTATAGGGTTTTTTGCCTGTTGCTTTTTCTTTTGTTTAAGTTTTTTTCTTTTTCTGTATGTAAGTATTTTTTCTGTAACATCCTGTACAGTTGTTAGCCAGTTTTCCACTTAAGTACCTTCCTGAGAGACCTTACCATATAGACTTGTAAAATGTCTATGAATTAGATTTGTTTTTTGCTTTTTGCGCCAGTTGTAATGCTTTGTATTAGAGAAGAAGTGTTTTTAAGTAGATAATATGGTACAGCGCAAAAAGCCATATAGAACAATCACGTTGACAAGATAGCATAAGTTCAGGATAATCGGGTTATTATGAAGAATAAGATAACCAACGAAGATATTGAAAATGCAAGTGTAAAACTCAAACCCCTTTTTGGAATTAAACCCGGAATATATTTAACAGTTTTATACAGTATATTTATACTAATAGTTCTTTTTTTACTATTAATTACTCCAGGGCTCCGGAATACTGGTGTAAAAGTGATTGCAGAAACTATGCCGAAAGGTGCTGCTGTTTATGTGGACGATATATATATGGGAACAACACCAGCTGTTTTTTTTACCCATAAGGGAATTCGTAACTTTCGAATTGAAAAGGATTTTTTTGAAGAACTTAATTTTAAAGAGGATATAGGTGGAAGAATCTTTGGATCTCTTTTTATTCCGGAAAAATTTCATATAAGTAACAGCCTAAAGTTAGTAGACCCGGAAGGTTTTCTAAAAAAACGTTTTAAAGAAATTAGTTCTTTCTCTCTTATTGAAGATTATTATGAACGTTACCAATTACCACCTCTATTATCCAGAACTGTCAGAGAGTTTGTTTTAGGAAGTAATTCAGAAAATTCGAAATTACTATATGATTTCCTTTATTCCATGAGGGTTAATCTTGGAAGTCCCTCAATGGTTGATGAATATTTGAAAGCTATAAACATTGCAGAAAACGGGCTGAATTCTAATAATATAAAAATTGATTTATCGATAATATTTAACTATTTCAAAAAAGAAAATAATTCTGAAGGATTACTTTTAAGTATTTTAGAAGCCTATCCTGAAAAAGAAAGAAACGGAATTTTAGATAAATTTTCCAAAATAGAAGAGTTGAAAAATATACTGAAAACTATAATTTCTGACTTTGAACTGTTAGATATTTCAACAGAACCAGTGTTAATGGGTAAAACTATCACTGTTCAGGATTCAAATTTTATTGGTATCTCTTCTGGTTCATATGTCAGCGGATCAGATATTCCTGATAATCCGGAATATTTTTTAGTTGAAAATAATTTAAAATCATATCCACACCCTGAAGATATAGTTGAATTTTATATTATGGAAAAAGAAGTTACTTTTTACGATTATTCTTTATTCCTTAATGAAAATCCAAATTGGAGAATTGAAAATATAGATAATCTTATATCTAAAAACATGGTGACAAAAGATTATCTCGCCTTTCCGGATTCTTCAGAAAAAGGGAAACCCATATCAAATATTTCGTGGTATGCAGCAAAAGCATACTGTGACTGGCTTGAAACAAAACTCCCAGTCTCTATGTCTGAATACAAAATAAAACTTCCATCAGAGGCAGAATGGGAAGCTGCTGCCAGACTGGATGGTTCCAGTAAATCTAAAGACATATTTAAAGATGCAGGAACAGATAGTGCCGTTACAGCAGATTTCAGCAGAATTGGAAAATCAGGGCTTTATGATTTGTCAGGAAATCTTTGGGAATGGAATGAAAACTGGTTTTTCCCTGGAGATACTTTAAATGGTGCTTTCGGCCTTAAAAGTTCTTACTTTGAAGGGGTTGAAAAAGCTGTAAGGGGTGGAAGCTGGGCTAATTCAAGTTCTGAAATAGAAATAAGCACCAGAGGGAGTCAAAACCCTTCCTGGTGTACCCCTTTCATTGGTTTCAGACCAGTATTGGTAAAAGACTAATGGCTAATGAAAAAAGTGATATAAAAATACTGGCTAAAAATAAAAAAGCAAGATTTCTTTATTATGTAGATGAGAGTATGGAATGCGGTATAGCCTTACAGGGGACAGAAGTAAAATCTATGCGTAATGCAATGTTCTCATTTACTGATACTTATGCAAAAATAGAAAATGAAGAACTTTTGCTTGTTAGTTTTCATATTTCACCCTATAAATTCGGAAATCTTTTTAACCATGACCCTGATCGTATTAGGAAATTACTTGTACATAAGTCTGAAATAAAAAAGCTTAGAAGAAAGGTTGAACAAAAGGGATTTACACTTATTCCTTTAAAATTTTATCTTAAAAAAGGTCTTATAAAAATGGAATTAGGGATATGCAAAGGTAAGGATCTTAAAGATAAACGAAATACAATAAAAGACAGAGATCAAAAAAGAGATTCAGCTCGTGAAATAAGAGATAGATATTAGGTTCTTTAACTTATTGCCTTTATATTTAAAAAGTAGTATTTTAACATCGCAATGGGGGTGTAATGGTTTCGACTGTTGGATTGTACAGTCCCGGGTTGCAGGCGGAGCTGCTCTAACTCCTTAAACTGGACAAAAACAATTAACTGCTGAAGATAATAATTCTTACGCATTAGCAGCGTAATGCTGCTACGGGTCCTGTTCATGCTGTTCCGAAGGAACAGGGTGCCTGTAACAAACCGGAACTTGCTTTAGGTGGTGTCCGTATTGCCTAAGGGACTTTTAACGGGCTTTGAGGTATACAGGTTTGCTTTGTCCCATGTATACTTTGAGCACTAATATGAAGCTAAGCCTGTAGATATTCGGCTCTGGCCCATCAGGACGGGGGTTCGATTCCCCCCATCTCCATATGTAAGTTGTTATATTGTAACGATTTACAGGGCTTAAAAAGTTCAGGTATCCACATATGTAGCCAATTGGATTGTATATGCCAAGACTAAAAGAACCATTTACACTTTACTCCAGGAAGACTAAAGATGGTCGTGATGTATGGTATTACCGGACTTATGACGAATATGGAATAAGGACACATGGCTATTCAACCGGAGAAACAAGTAAAACTGTAGCAAAAATGTATTGCATGAAATTGTATAAGGAAGGCAGACTTATACCTGACTCTAATATATTATTTTCTATATATGCAGAAAATTGGTGGGTGTGGGGTAAGTGTAATTATATAAAAGAAAAGCTTGCAAGATCTCCAAAAGGTAAACCTACCATATCAAAAACATATGCCGGAGATACAAGATCCAGGGTAGAAAAACATATAATTCCTTATTTTGGTAATTACAAGCTGGCACAGATAAAACCACATACAATTGATACCTGGATGATCAAATTAAAAAAATCATTATCAGCAAAAACAGCAAATCATTGTTTATCTGCATTAAGAGTAATGTTGAATGAAGCACATAGGAAAGGGTTAATTGTTGATAATCCAATTTTATCTATTAAGCCTTTTATAGAAGATCCAAAAGTTAGGGGTATACTTACACTTAAGGAAGCCAGAGATTTATTTGATTTAGAAAATATGTTGGATAACTGGGTTAGTGGGATCTATTATGGAATGAATTTTCTTGCTGCTTCCACTGGTATGAGATTAGGTGAAATTAGAGGCTTATTAATTGAAAATTATCATGATAATCATATTCATGTCTGTCATTCTTATGGAGAAAATGGTCTAGGTCCTACTAAAACCAGGGAAGTAAGGGATGTGCCTATACCGAGTGCTGTTAAAAAATATTTGGATGAAATAAAAACTTCTAAAGGTTATTTATTTAGTTATGATTTAGGTAAAAGTCCAGTGAACGCCACAAGGCCAACTATGGCTTTGTATGAAGCAATGGATCTTATAGGAATTAAAGAAAAAACAAGAAAGGAAAGAAATATTACTTTTCACTCCTGGCGACATTTTTTTAACACGTACTTAAGATCATCTAATGTTACAGATGCAAAAGTTCAGTCTGTAACCGGACACAAGACACAAGCTATGACTGAAAAATATACAAAGTTTAGATTAGATGATTATAAAGAAGTTATAGTAGCCCAAGAAGAATTATTTATGGAGAGTATAAATGACTGAGCCAATTAAGAATATTTTTGATTTTCCAACAAAGCCTAAAGAATCTATGGAAGAAAGACAAACTAAAGCTGCTGTAAAATTTTTAGAACTTGTAGATGGTTATAATTTAAAAAATTGTCCTAAAGATTATGAGTCTTTGAAATTAGAAGCTATTTATCTTGCTGGTTTTGCTCAATACTCAACAATTATTTTAGCTCAAAGATGTTCTATAATACATGAAAAACAACTATATTTAAAAGATTTAAATGAAGATGGTACAGTTAAATATAAAGATTTTAAATCCTGGGTTGAAGGAGAATTATCAATATCCAGGCAAACAGTTTATAAATACATGGATCTTTATAAATACTTTGGTCATATTGAATCATTAGAAGTCAGCAATTCTTATTCTAAATTAATACCATTACTTCCATTACTAAAGTCTGATAATAAAGAAATACCTAAAAGAAAAATTATTGTAAAATATTGTGATGAAATTGAAATAAAATCTGCTAGAAAAATATCTGATGAAGCCTTGGAACTAAAATACAAATATGGACTCTTAGAAACCCCACAAGAAGAATTATTATTAGATCCAGAAGATATAAAAGCTATAGAAAAAATATCTGCTAAAATTGCTTCTAAAAGCTCTGATTTAATGAAACATGGTGAATATCCATGTTTAATATCTGTTTATGATGAAGAAGAGGCAAAAATACTTCAAAGGGCAGCTGTAAAACTTAGAGACGAACTTAGATCAAAACGATAATACTATTTTATATCCTGGTAAATATCATATGCTACTTTCCCTGCAGCTATTAAGGCAGCTATAATTGATAAAACTAAACCCGTATTAGTCCGTTTTTTCATCAAGTTGACCTCTTCTTCTATATTCGTAAAGGATGTCCGAGTAGTCTCGACTAAGGATAACAATCTGTCGTACTGATTCCTCAATACTGTTAATTCCGTCAGAGAAGTACTGAAATCTTGATTGAATTTGTCCATATTCTGTGCCGAGGTCTCTAGTCTCTGATTGAAAGTCTTTTCGAATACCTCGAATTTCAATCCCCAGGTTGCTACTGCTTGTACCAAGTCCGGCCATGCTTCCTTCATATCCAGCAAAGTCACTTGAGAATTGACTGCTAGACTGTTCCAACTCTTCCATATCTCTGTCGAACTTATCAAAAGCTCTGAGTATGTTGGTGGTGTTGTTTCTCCCCAAAGTGAACCATAAAGCCCCACAAATAATACAAGTAATAAGAACAGTATAGAATATTGTTTTATACATTTCATTTTCTCCTCACTTCTTAATATCTTTAAAAACGGTCAGTGCTTTTTCTCCAAAAACAACAATCAATACTATTAAAAACCAGGTATACCCTACTGCATTATCCGGTATTAATTTATTTTTTATCAGATTGATTGTAATCAGCAAAACAACACCTTTCATTCCAATTAACTTAGAAAAAGCGTTTATCACTCTTGTTGGAATATATTTTACAGCATCCATAAATTTCATATCTTTATATTCCATTACAATACCTCCGCACGAATATATCTATAACCTGTGATTTTCCCCTCTCTTACTGTTCTTGACCCATAAGGGCTATAAGGATCATAAATAACGGATTTATAATCTTCCATGGATAACCGAGGAAAATGAGTATAGAGCTTGTCACCATCCCTAAGACTAAAGCGAGCAATAAGAGCATTAAAATTATCATTAACCGATACGAGTCTAATATCAACATTAATTCCAGATATTGCCGATGCAACATTCGCAATACCTTGCATACCTCGATAATTAATAAATCCGTCCTTCCCCATGAAATTTGCATTTGTGACCACCCTATGAATATTGATTAGTTGGGCTATAGTGAACTCATGATTTCCAAAATCTTCATGGATATCTAAAATAGAGAATTCATAACATTCATCATCCCTCATATGTTTTGGAAGGTTTTCATCGGTTTGGTAAATCATTTATTCCTCCAGTTTTACTCTAATCCATTTAAGATCCGTCCGGATCTCTACAAAAAGTTCATTCTGTACAGCTTGTTCTGTAAGAATTTCTTTTTGTACCTTGTCAATTCTTTCAATATTTTCTAAGTTATTCTGATTTTTGTTCTCTATATCACCTTTCCAGGTAGCAGCTTCATAAGTAGTTGCAATTATAAATCCTAAAACAAATATTAGTGTTATGATGCTCAATTTAAAATTTGTTTTCTCTGTGATAATCATAAATCCCCCTTTAAAGCTATCATCTAAAATTATTATCTATATTTTGATAATGTTGTTTCTGTACTTGTTGTTTGATTATCATAAGTATTCCTTTGAATTATCTCCCAATAATTTCAAGATAACTCCCTCCTCTATATTGACAAGGAGCAGTTCCTTCAACTTCGTAAATTAAAACTTTAAATTTGCTTCCTTTTTTAAAATAATGAGACCAAGTAAATGAATTGCTATTATGGTCTCCTGCAACAGTTGTATCTCGCAAATAAATAATATTGTCTCCAGTTGTTCCCCATCCAGTACCATTTACAAAAGTAACACCATCGTCTGCATGAGAACTATTAAAATAAATCATACTTCTCACATCTGCTGCTGCTGTTGATTCAATTCGTATCTTGCAGTTTATGGTATAAAATCCACTCTCATTAAATGTGATTATTTCTTTAGCGGTATCAAACTCCCATTTTGTATTAAAAGCATTATGTGAGGTATCCCAAATAACTTCAGAGGATGTGGCAGTAATAGCAGTCGTACTACTTTCGAAATATTCATAAGGAGGTCGAATTGTTCCTGATGGTAAAATCACTCCACCAACAGCAGGTTCTATTATAACATCACTATCTATTATCTTAATATAATCTCGTAGATACGATCCACCAGATCCTTGAGG
>Ga0209633_10004885_pt1 | contig 11934 bp, 10 predicted proteins | sample Cruoilmetagenom1_FD_187290 | JGI IMG/M metagenome (GOLD analysis project Ga0209633, IMG submission 187290) | Oil polluted marine microbial communities from Coal Oil Point, Santa Barbara, California, USA - Sample 1 (SPAdes) (version 2) | ecosystem: Environmental > Aquatic > Marine > Oil seeps ... | reverse complement strand
AAGCCAATAACAATAGCGATTACCGCTACGATCATAGCGCTTTTAACAGCAGTTGGCACTTCTTTATCTTTCTTTAGAATAGTAAATAACGAAGCAAAAAATATTATACCTGCCGCCATTCCACCTAAAAACAAATACAGTGAAATAGGGAAATGCCAAACTTCTAAATTTGGATCTATATTAGGAATGTCTCTTCCGCTTATAAAAATTTCTTCTTGTATCATAATATTTTTACTTGATTAAATAAAATACGTTCGGATCTGTACCTGCTTCTGGAGCCAGCACTTTATGTTTTCTTGTTTCTAACAGTTGTGAAACTTCACTTGACGGATCATCAAGATCACCAAAATACATACATTTTGTAGGACAAACACTTACACAAGCAGGTTGCTGACCTTTTTCCAATCTATGATGACAGAAAGTACATTTGTCAACATATCCTTCAGGGTGTTGGAAACGAGCATCATAAGGACAAGATTCTATACATGCACCACAACCAATACATTCATCTTCAGTTACCAATATAATACCACCTTCTACAGAATGACTTGCACCGGTAGGGCAGCACCTAACACAAGGTGCATTGCTACAGTGATTACAACGTTCTGATTTTAATTCTAATTCTATAGTAGGATAAGCGCCACTTACAGATTCAGTAACCCAATCTCTACAATATCCTTCTGGAACATTGTTTTCGGTTTGACATGCAACTACACAGTCGCTACATCCAACACATTTTAATGTGTCTATTACCATTGCATATCTCATGACAATACTTCTTTATGTGGATTTTCAGTTCTAAACTTTACAAAATTACCTCTCATACCTGTACCTCCCATTAATGGATCAATGGTAACTTTTGTTATTAATTCTGTATCACTGGCACCTTTACCGTAAGCTCTTGACAATTTCTTATTATTATGTCCAAAACCATGATACATATATACAGAATCCCATCTAATACGTTCGGTAACACGTACCTTGATAGAGAATGTTGAAATGACCCCATCTTGATTTTCTAACCAAACTTCCTGATTATTATGAAGTCCTTCAATTCGTGCTACTTTGGGGTTTACCCAAAGTTTATTTTCATCAGCTAGATCACTTAAATTAGGATTGTTAATTGTTCTACTAAAGGTATGCATAGGTGAACGTCCATAATTTAATCTATAATAACTTTGATCTGGTCCTTCATGAGCTGTAAAAACCGGCATCGGGTCAAAGCCTAAATCAGCTAACTCAGTAGAATAAAATTGAATTTTACCATCAGCAGTAGCAAATTCGTAGGGCTGACCTTCTTGTAAAAACATTGGCCCTGATTTACGTTTGAATTTTTTAACACCAATTTTTTCCATTTCTTCTAAAGAAGTTCCCATTTTTTCTAACTGCCAAGCTATAACTTCTTTAAAGTCGTTATAGTTAAAATAATCCTGCAATCCTAATCGCTCACCTAACTGTTTAGCCATCCACCACGCAGGTTTTGAATCAAATCTAGGTTCAGCAGCCGGCATACGTAAGGCAATTGAAGGCTCTCTGTTTGTTGCAGATCTAATTCCGTCATAACGTTCTAAATATGTACATTCGGGTAATACTACATCTGCATATCCTGTAATTTCCATTGGCATTGTGTCAACAACTACTATAAACTCAACATCATCAATTGCTTTTTCAATAATTTTACGTTGCGGTAGTGTATTTACTAAATTTGTACCTGCAATAAACCATGCTTTAATTGGATATTTTTCATTTTTACCTAAAATGGATGCTTGAACAACTTCATTGGTAATACCCATTTCAGCAAAAGGATATTTTTCACCAATTTCTTTCCATCCCCATTTAGGGTGTGGAAATGGAGGATGAGGATAAGAAGGAACTTTTATCTTTTCTTTGAAGTAAAATCCACCACGTCTTCCCCAAGAACCTAATAAACCATTTAAAATTGCCATTGCTCTTGCACGCTGCGTATCATCACCATACCAAGTTACATGTCTTCCCGGATGTATAATTACCGATGGTGCTGCAGCTGCCATAATTCTGGCAGTTTTTCTTATTTCTTCCGGTTTAATAGTAGTAATACCATAAGCCCACTCAGGCGTATAATCTCTTACATGTTCTTTTAATTCATTAAACCCAGACCCATATTGTTCAACATAATCTTTATCATAAAGGCCTTCGTATATTAAAACATGCATCCATGAAAGTAATAGTGCTATATCTGTTGAAGGCTTTATTGGTAACCAATGTTGTGACTTGCTGGCCGCTGTAGAAAATCTAGGGTCAACAGTAATAATTGTCGCATCATTATCTATTGCATCAGACATTTCCTGCACTTGTGTATTGTGCATGTTTTCACCTATATGTGAACCAATTAGAACTAAACATTTGGTATCTCTAATATCAGTTGGTTCAGGCGAACCAACCCAAGCTCCAAAAGTTAATCCGAATCCTGTTTCTCTTGGGCCTCTACATTGTGCGTACGCTGGTTCAGCGATCGTATCAGAACCATATGCTTTAAATAAATGCTCAAAATGACTGCCAGGAGAACCGTGTTTTAGCAATGCCATACTTTCAGCACCGTAATTATCTTTGATTCCCTTCATTTTAGAAGCAATAAGTGTTAAGGCTTCATCCCAACTTGCTTCTCTATAAGTATCCTCTTCACCTTCTTTACCTTTTACTCTTATCAAAGGTGTTTTCAATCTGTCATTATCTGAATACATTCCCACACCACCGGTACCTCTTGGACAAAGTCGTCCATTACAATGAGGATCAATATCATTTCCTATTAGCTTTTGAATATTGTTATTTTCATCAGTATACGCCCAGGCTGCACATTTCCAAAAACAAACTTCACAATACGTAGGTGATATTTTTAATTTTTTAACCCCATTAGTTAATATATTATCTTCAGTTAAAACGTTAGATCCTATTGAGCCAAATGCAGATGCGGTAAGCGCAATACCGCTTGCACCTAAAGCAGAGATTTTAATAAATGATCTCCTTGAATTACCCATAAGTTATATGTTTTAGGTTTTGATTAAATTCTTAACTCATTTTACAGTCAATAATACATATTGACTATTATGATGCAGCAAAAGTATGATACTAATGACGCTACTTTAATGATATTAATCATAAAACGTCAGAAAATGAGGTGACTAAGGTTACATAGGTTAGCTTTATTATGATAATATATTGATCGACACTAAAAGATAATTAATTGTAATTTTGTTTATAGCAATAAGTTGAGCCAATGAAATTTTTTCAAAATATATTTAAGAAAGAAAATGTATTAGTTTTTATGCTAAGCCTTATTGTAGTGAGCTTCGTTATTTTTAAATTGACCTATACAAATTCTCCTGAAGAATCGGTTAACGAAGCATATTCTTCAATTAGTGATACTAAAGAATCGTGTCAAAATTGTCATCAACAAACTAGAGGATTTTCAGACTATCATAACCCTGAATTAATAGGATGTATTAGTTGCCATTTAGGAAATCCGGCAACTATGAACAAGGACGAATCGCATAAAGGAATGGTGCTAATTCCCGGAAATTTATCAGATGCAGATAAAACTTGTGGTAAATGCCATATCAATGAATTAGACAAAATTAAACACTCGTTAATGACTACAAATAGTGGTATTGTTGCGGTAGACAAGTTTATTTTTGGTGAGGCAGATTCTCCCGATCATAAATACCATATAAAAGATCTCAAGTTTAGCCCTGCTGATAAACATTTAAGAGATTTATGTGCGAATTGTCATTTAGGAGCTGAAAAAAGTGAATTCGGGGCGATTAACCAGTTGAGCAGAGGTGGCGGATGTAATGCCTGTCATTTAAACTATTCTAAAGAAGCGAAAAGTGATCTTGAAAAATATTTAGTTTCAAATAAAGAGCTTTTACCAAAAATACATCCATCAACTGATATCTTTGTTACTGATGAACATTGTTTTGGTTGCCACAGTAGATCAAGTAGAATTTCTACAAATTATCAAGGTTGGCATGAGACCCTTTTAGATGAACAAGATATTGTAAACAAAGAAGGCTATAAAGTATTTGAAGATAAACGCGTGTATAGTTATCAAGGAGAAGATGTGCATCATGCTAAAGGAATGTTATGCATTGATTGCCATAGCTCTCATGAGGTGATGGGTGACGGAAAAGATTATACTCATGAAGAGATGGCTGTTACATTAAAGTGTGCAGATTGTCATTTTAAAGATAAGCCAAATACGATTACTTTCGAGGAATTAGATACTGAATCTTCTTTGGTTTTTTTGCATAGAAAATATGAACATACAGATAAAAAAATTATAGCTGTAAAAAAAGATGGGCATCCGTTAGTAAATACTTTTGTAGATGAAAATGGAGCTGTTTTTTTAATTGGCAAAAAAGATGGGAAGTTGCATGAGATAAAAAAGCAGAGTGAAATTTGTTCAAGAGACACAGCGCATAAAAACGTAAGCTGTTCTTCGTGTCACGCACAATGGGTTCCGAAATGTATTGGATGTCATAATAGTTTCGATAAAAATGATACCAAAGGATATGATTTATTAGATAAAAAGGAAGTTGTTGGACAATGGATTGAGTATGTTTCTGAGTTTAATTCAGGTAAACCTTCAATGGGAGTCAGAGTTAAGGATGATGGGCGCCATATAGAACCAGCTATTCCTGGAATGATTTTGACCATTGATCATGAGAGTTTTAACGAAGATAAAAAGGGTGAAAATTCTTTTCACAGATTGTATGCACCCAATTCACCACATACAATTTCTAAAACCCCACGTGACTGTAAATCATGCCATACAGATCCGGCGGCAATTGGTTATGGAATGGGCACTTTAAAGTATGACACTTCAAAAGGTTATGGAGAATGGCTATTTAGAGCCGACTATGATCTTAATCCGAATGATAATTTACCTGAGGATGCCTGGATACCCTTTTTAGAAAAACAGACTGCTAAAGTATCTTCTACTAGATCTGATTTTAGGCCCTTTACTATAAAAGAACAAAAACAAATTCTCTTGGTAGGCGCCTGCTTACAATGTCATAAAGATGACTCAACCTTAATGCAACAAACATTAGAATTTGGGTTAGATCCTTTACTCTTAAAATTAAGTAAAGATTGCATATTACCAAAAGATTAGCTTAATGCAATTCCTTGCTAATACTTGTTAAAAATGTACAACAGGTATAGGTATTTATTTCTACCAAATATGTATGATTATTAATTCTCAATTGTGAGCTATATCACAAATTTTCTTATTTAACATCACGCATTATTTTTAGGTTTAACAAATATTAATAATTAACTTCAAGCTGAAGGTTAGTTAAAAATTAATATTTAAATCTATTATTATGAGAACTAAAGAAATTTTTACCAGATTAGCCGTTTTATTGCCAATAGCTCTATGGAGTATTTTTATTATTTTGGCCTTATTTGAGTTTGCATTAATTGTATCATTTATAGTAAAGTAAATTAGTAATAACTTTTTTATTTCGGCATTTTTAGCAATATACAATTGTAAAAAAATCTTACTGATTTGAAATAGATTTTGTTAACCCATTTTTGAAATAAGTTCCAATTGCTTTTTGTTTAAGATGGATATATTACTTTTATTTACTTTTATGATATTACTTTTAGAAAAATCTGAAAGTATTCTTGATACGGTTTCTCTAGAAGTACAAGTTAGGTCTCCTAGCTCATTTCTAGTTAAGGGTAATTTAAAATTTTGTTTATCAAATATTTTCTCGGAAAAATATAATAATGCTTCTGCAATTTTTCCTGGTCCTTGCTTTTGAACTTGATTAATACATTTTTTATAATAATGCAATTCACTTTTACATAACTCAACGATGATCTCAAAAGCAAATTGCCCGTTTTGTTTAATAAAATCTTTAAAAACGTCAAATCCGATAAAACAGGCACTAGTTTTAGAGATGGCAGTGGCAGAATATTCGTTAATCTTTGCACCAATTGTTGTTGGAATTCCAAGATAGGAAGGCCCCTTTACGATTTTTAATATTTGTTCTTTTTCTGGCCCCATAGCATGAACTTTAACGAGACCTTCCATAACAAAAACAATGTTAGAAGACATGGCATCTTGAATCATGATTGTGTCGCCTTTTTGAAATATAGCCTGATTACAACTATGACCTAATATTTCTAACTCTTTTTGGTCCAGTTTCCCCGTGGCTTTAGATTTTTTTTTACAATAATAACAAATGTCTGTCATAATCAAGTTTAGTATTATTATTAATAATTGCTACCTGTAATGATTAACAAGATAATTTTGAAACTATAAGTTATATAGTCGGCAAATAATAAAGATAAGCATTTTAGAAGATTATTTATAAGGAATTATAGTTCTTATTGATTCTTGATAATTTTTATTAATTCGGATCAAGTTTTTTGTAAAGATATTATGAAGGAAAAAATATACATTTTTAAAGTATGATATAGGTACATATAAAAAAGGGATAAATAACATTACCCCTTTAACTTTAAAAAATAAGAGAAATTTATACTATTAAACTTCAATACCTTTCATCATTTTATTCCAATATAAATAAGGTAATAAATATTTCTTCAAAATCCATAAACGCCAATGTTCTTTAGAAGAGTCACTGATCATCATTGGAAATTGTTTTAATTTCGGATCCGGGGTAAATTCTTTACTATAATCAAATTCTGCCAATACCATTTTCCCATAACCTGTAACTAATGGGCAAGAAGAATAACCTGTATATGCTCTATCTGTAATTGCATTATTTTCAATCATTTTTAAAACATTAGCAACTACAATCGGAACTTGTTTGCGAATGGCTGCTCCTGTTTTGGCCGTTGGTAATTGTGCCGCATCTCCTAAACCAAAAATATTAGGATAATTTGTATGCTGTAAGGTCTTATCATTAACTGTTAACCAACCTTCTTCGTTTGATAACTTAGATGCTGCAATAAATTTTGGTGCCGCTTGTGGTGGAGCCAAATGCATCATATCAAAATGGATTCCAAAACGGTCACCATCTTTGGTTACATTTACATCTTTATAATTGTATTGAATAGACTCATCTAAAGTTAATCCTTCATTTTCTCCTGACATTACCACACAACCTCCCGCTTCAACATCCTTAGCCATTTCGTACCATGCTATTTGTTTTTCTGCATCTACCTTAACTAATTTATGATGGAACCTAATATTAATATCTTTCTTATCAACTACTCCCATTAATGTTTTAGCAATTGGTTTCACCGCAAAAATTACACCTCCCGGAATAGCAAAAACAACATCAGTCTTATCTCTTACACCACTCTTTTTAAAATGCTCTTCAGCTAAATACATTATTTTTTGAGGAGCTCCACCACACTTTATAGGTGTAGTTGGTTGTGTAAACAAAGCTGTACCTCCTTTAAAATTTTTGAGTACTTCCCAGGTATGATTAGGGTTTGTATAGTTACTACAAATTACACCTTTATCCATTGCTTCAGTAAGACCTTCAACAAGTTCAGGAGCCATTCGTAAACCGGGACAAACAACTAAATAATCATAGGTAAATTCATTACCTTCTTTCGTCATTATCTTATTATTATCAGGGTCAAATTTATCGGCATATTCTTTTATCCAATTTACACCAGAAGGCATTACAGAAGCCATACTTCTTGCCGTTTTTTCATAGCTGTAAGTATTAGCTCCAACCAATGTAAAGGCCGGTTGATAATAATGTGTCTCTGCAGGCTCTAATAAACCTATATCTGCTTTTGGATTCTTTCTAAGCATTTGTGAGGCGACCATAATTCCTGCCGTTCCTCCTCCTATGACGAGTACTTGATGATGTTTTGACATTTTATTAGATTATTTTGAGTTTGATTATTTGCTTAAGACCAAATTTTCATTACACTTATAACGTTCATTACGAAACTCTAATGTACAATTCGGGTTGAAAAAGTACAATAAATATACAACTTTTCTGTAACAAAAGTTACACTGTGCTTTTAGGTATTAAAAAAGGCATCTTTATCAGACGCCTCTTAAAACAATGCTTTTTTTTATCTAGCCCTTTAACTTAGATTTTAGTGTATTTATACCAAAAACGATCCATATAGGGCAACTGCTCATTAAGGCGGTTACTACCATAATTGCGGCAACTGCATATAGTACATAATCCCATGGACTAGCAACCTGATGTGTGTAAGCAGCCCAAATTGCTACAGCAGCAATTATAAAACGAACTACCTTGTCAATACTTCCAATGTTTTTTTTCATGATCTTGAGTTTTAGATTGAGAATCAAAACTAATAGATTAATTTTTTAATTGCTGTGATTTTTGTCACAACTCAAATACTTTATAAAAAATTCTATTTTAAAATTTTAATTCTCCTTTGTGATAATTCTATTTTACCATCATTTTCCAATTTCTTTAATAATCTTGAAATAACTTCACGTGAAGAACCTAATTCTTTAGCAATTTCTTGGTGTGAATGTTGAATTTCTGTAATATTTTTTTTGCTTGCTTCTTTTAGGAGATATTCTTCTAATCGTTTTTCTTTATTTGAAAAAGTTAAAATCTTGATCATATCAATAACCTCTTCAAATTTTTCATTAAACAGCTCATATACAAACATATTCCATTGCGGAAAAGTCTTTCTTATTTGTGTCAATTTAGCAATAGGTATTAAAACCAACATTGCGTCTTCCTCAATTATCCCTTTTACAGTTACTTTTTCATTCTTTTCTGCAGCCATGATCGACATGATACAGCTTTCACCAGGTTCAATATAATATAGCAATACTTCATTACCACTTTCATCTTCTTTATAAATTTTTACCAATCCTGACACCAATAACGGAATTACTTTCACATAAGAATTTTCCTTTAAGATGGTGGTGTCTTTATCAAATTTTTGAACCATACTTATGCTTTCAATTTCTTGAAGCAGCGAATTAGATAGCGCTAATTGCGGAAAAACATTTTTAAGAATAGTACTAACAGACATTTCAGGTCTAATTTATGGTATAGGCAAATTACAAAAAAGAAATGAGTTCATTTTTACATAGCGAACGTCATTAATATCGCTTTTAAGTTTTCTTGTTTATTCTTCTTTCAAGTTTTTTTAATAAAATTAAGGCAATTATTCCTCCAAAAAATGATACCATTGAATTCACAATAAAAAGAGTGCTATTTACATTTCCTGTTTGCAATATTGACACCGGATCAAAACCCAATCTACCTAATAATTTGATAAAAAAAACACTACCAAAAACGCCTGCTATTGTATTTCCAATAATACCAAAAGAATATTTTTTTAAAATAAACCCAACTGTATTAGCTCCAGTAATTCCAATCAAAATACTAATTAGAGAAATTAAAGTGGTTGTCATAAAATCAGAATTTTATTAATGTCCGTAATCCATTTTATCGATTTTCCCAGCCATTAATCTCTTTTGTACAATAAAATAAATTGCAATGAGTATCATTCCTATAATACCCCATACAGCAGCAACCGATAATCCATATTCAGCGGCTGATGTATTATAAATTGTTAAGGATTCATTTACACTATTTGTTGATGGCAAGATAACCGGAAATATGGAGGCTAAAGAAGAGGTAATTCCTCCTAAAATTAACAAGGTAGAAAATAAAAAACCATGACTTTCTTTTTTAAATTTTTTAACAAAAAACAATCCTATCAATCCTGAAAAATAGATGATTGGAAATAATATTAAATAAGGTTTGTCAATAAAATTATATAACGCCTTTGGATTGACAATCTGCCATACAACTAAAGAGAATACAGTCAAAACTGCTAATGCAATGTTTAACTTAAAAATGACGGTTTTAAGTTGATCGTTTAAGGATGAATTGGTTTTTAAAATTATCCAATTTGCTCCGTGAATAGCTAGTGTAACCACGCTAATAATTCCAATAATAATAGTAAACCAATCGATAACCCCGGGAGTTTCGCTTAAAGGACTAAAACTGCTATCCCATAATGGTAAGAAAAAATAATGTCCTTCATAAATTGACACTCCATTTTCAACACCTCCTAAATTAACACCTCGAACAATATTTCCTAAGGCAATACCAAAAAATAATGCCAATAATAAACTAGAAACTCCAAAGGATTTATCCCAAATATCTTTCCACATTTGATAATTAAACTGACTCCTAAATTCCAATCCAATCGCTCTAAAAACTATCAACCATAGAACTATAATTAATGGCAAGTAAAAACCACTAAAAACTGAGGCATAAAAAGTTGGAAAAGCCATAAAGAGCATACCGCCTCCAGCTACTAACCAAACTTCGTTAGAATCCCAAAATAAACCTGCTGATTTTGCAATTACCTCTTTGTCTTTTTCTTTTTTCGCAAAGAATAAGTGTATAATACCGGTGCCGAAATCATAACCGTCTAGAATAAAAAAAATTGCTAAAACAACTGCAATCATTATATACCAAAATACTTCCATAATTTAATGTGTTTTAGGTGTTGGCCCCTCATTGATTGCTTTACCGACTAAGACTAAAAATAATAAACCAAGTAACATATATAAAGCTACAAAGCCTAACAAAGTAAATAAAGTATTACCCGACGATACCGTAGGAGAAACTCCTTCACTTGTTCTTAATAAACCATAGACCAAGTAGGGTTGTCTACCCAATTCGGCAACATACCAACCTGTAAGATTTGCTATATAAGGAAAAGGAACCAAAAACATAATTGTCCAGAGTAGTGGTTTCATGGCAAATAATTTTTTCCTCCATAAAAAGAAAAGTGCCAATCCCATTATTCCAATAAAAATGGTGCCTAAACCAACCATGATATGATATGAATAATATAGTGCAGGTATATTATCTGGTAATTCTTCTTTTTTAAATTGATCCATACCCGGAATTTGTCTGTCCCATTCTTGATATGTTAAAAAGCTAAGAATATTTGGTACTGCAATTTTATTGTCTAGTTTTTTCTCTACCATATTAGGCTGCCCAATAAGTACAATTTCTGAACCTGCTTCTTCCGTTTCAAAAATTCCCTCCATAGCTGCGAAAGTCCCCGGCTGATATTTCGCTACATTTTTAGCATTCCAATCTCCTGTTGGAAATGCGAGTAAAAAACTTGAAACTAAACCAAAAATTACTCCTGTTTTCAAGAATAATTTTCCATATTCTAATTGTTTATTTCTCAAAATATAGAAAGCCCCAATACTTGCTACTACAAAAGAGGAAGTTACAAGAGATGCCAGTTGGTTATGAAGAAAGGCCGGCAACAACCAGGGATTACTAAATAATGCTGAAAAATTCTCTAATACATATTTACCATTATCTAAAATTTCATAACCTACCGGATGTTGCATCCATGCATTTGTTGCTATAATAAGATAACCACTTGCCCAAGACCCTAAAAACACTAAAAATCCCGTTAGAAAGTGTAATTTTTGCCCCATTAATTTTTCGCCAAAAATAAAAAGTGCTAAGAACGAAGATTCCAAAAAGAAGGAGAACATTCCTTCCATTGCTAAGGTTTGACCTATAATTCCACCTGTAAGTTCAGAAAATTTTGCCCAATTAGTGCCAAATTGAAATTCCATTGGAATTCCGGTGACAACACCCATGGTGAAATTAATCGCAAAAATTTTCATGAAAAATTTTGCCGCATTATTATACTTTTCAATTTTAGTCCGTAAAAACTTCCATTTAAAATAGACTATCAGTAATGATAATCCCATGGTTAATTGAGGAAATATATAGTGAAATGTGATAGTGAATGCAAATTGCAGTCTATCGTAAAAGATCATATCTTCCATACCTTGTAAATTTTAGTGCAAACCTACAGCAATCTGAAAAGAAACAATGCTACTTCAATCACACTAAGTCAGTGAGTATTTGAATCAATTGATTAGCTTGTACAACACCAGATTGTCTCCAAATTTGT
>Ga0209633_10004884_pt1 | contig 11937 bp, 6 predicted proteins | sample Cruoilmetagenom1_FD_187290 | JGI IMG/M metagenome (GOLD analysis project Ga0209633, IMG submission 187290) | Oil polluted marine microbial communities from Coal Oil Point, Santa Barbara, California, USA - Sample 1 (SPAdes) (version 2) | ecosystem: Environmental > Aquatic > Marine > Oil seeps ... | reverse complement strand
GTTAATTGCAATTGCCCTCGGAGGAATGGTTGGTGGTGGAATTTTCACCATTCTTGGGATTTCTGTTGCAATGATCGGTGTTTTCACACCTTTGGCAATCATCCTGGGTGGAATCATCGCTTCCCTGGCTGCCTATTCCTACATCAAACTGGGTGTCTATTATAAAGATGAAGGCGCCACTTATTCCTTTTTCAAAAAGACGTTCCCGGGCTCCCCTTTTGCCGCGTCACTGATCGGCTGGTGGGTCATATTCGGCTATATCAGTACGCTGGCGCTTTATGCTTATACCTTTGCCTCCTACGCAATCAGCGGGTTTACTTTTGCGGATAGTGAGTGGGTACGAAAACTCGTTGCGGGGGCTATTATCCTGGTTTTTACACTGATCAATGTCTGGAGTGTAAAAGGGATGGGAAAAATTGAAGATATTATGGTTTATACCAAGCTGCTGATCCTGGTCATTATTTCGTTTGTCTTGATCAACAACAGCAATACGACACTTCCCGTGTTACTGGAAAATACCGAAGTTACAGGTATCCTGCCCATCCTGATCGTTGCCTCCCTGACCTTCGTGGCCTATGAAGGGTTTCAGCTGGTGATAAATGCTGTCAATGAAATGCAATATCCTGAAAGGAATATTCCAATAGCCATTTATTCAGCTATTGCGTTGGCAATACTGATTTACGTTGTCATTTCAATGGGTGCTATTTTGGCAATCCCATTCGAAGATATCATCCAAAATGAGGAATACGCCCTGGCTGCCGGTGCCGGTGGTGTTATCGGTGGTTGGGGTACCAACCTTGTGATTTTGGGCGCACTGTTGGCAACCAGCAGTGCGATCAGTGGAACAGTATTCGGCGCATCCAGGCAGATGTCAGTGATTGCCAAAGATGGTTATCTGCCGGAAATTCTCAGCAGGCGTATCAATCAAATCCCGGTCTATGCCATTATTAGCATGGCTGTATGTGCATTTTTGCTGGTACTGGCCGGTAGCCTGCAACTTATTCTTGAATTTGGAAGCGTTACATTCTTACTGGTTTCCGCACTGATGGCGTATGCTAATCATAAGGTTCGCAATTTAACCCGGTCATCATCTCTCATCACGATCCTGGCACTTGTTGGACTCATATTCGGAACGGCACTCATCCTGTATTATGAGTTCACCAACCAGCCGCAGCAGTTAGTTTTTATCGGTGGCCTGTATGTTTTATTGACATTGGGTTCCTGGCTATACTCAAGAGGCAAGATAGGTGACCAACAAAAAATATGACAGGCCGGAAGTACCACAACCGCCCTGTGTGCAACAACGCGAGGAGCCGCTGCCCTGGCAGAAACCCAAGCCGACCAGTGAAGATTTCGAGGCTCCTGCCAGGCTGGAATCCATCCTCAATAGCTCTTCCTACATACCGGCCAGTGAAGACATTGGGTTTCTTCATGGCAACGATGCACGTGGCGTGCGTCTGCAACTTGATTTCCTGAAACCGGACAAGCTACTAACCGAGCAGGGTGTCCACAATACCGTTGTCGTATTCGGCAGTACGCGGATCGTCGAGCCCATCGCTGCTAAAAAGAGGGTGGAGGAATTGCGCGATGCTTTGACTGTATCTCCTGAAGATGGCGAACTAAAACGTCGTCTTCTGGTCGCCGAAAGTATCCTTGCCAAGAGTCACTATTACGAGATCGCCCGCCAGTTTTCACGCCTGGTCGCTAATGCCGCCAACGGTTCGCGGGATTCCGACCTGGTTGTCATGACAGGAGGTGGACCCGGCATCATGGAGGCCGCTAACCGTGGTGCATATGACGTTGGTGCAAAAACAGTTGGTCTGAACATAAGCTTGCCGCATGAACAGTACCCCAATCCCTATATTACCCCTGGCTTATGTTTTAGTTTTCATTACTTTGCCCTGCGCAAGATGCATTTCATGAAACGTGCAAAGGCCCTGGTCGCCTTCCCCGGTGGGTTTGGTACCTTCGATGAACTGTTCGAAACATTGACCCTGATACAAACCCGCAAAATAAAACCATTACCCGTGGTATTGGTCGGTGAAGATTACTGGCGCAAGGTATTCGACAAAGATTTCCTGGTAGAGGAGGGTGTTATTGATATCGAAGACCGGGAGCTGTTCTGGTTTGCCGAGACAGCGGAAGATATCTGGGAAGGATTGTTGTGCTGGTATGAGCGTATTGGCGAACCGCTGCTTGATGAGCAGGGGGATTAAATCTGATCCGGGAAGCCTCTTTTCTAAATGATCTTTATTGCCATATCTTCCAGGCTGTTGGCAGTGACCTGGATTCTTTTTGCTACTTCCTTGAGCTGGGTTAGTACTTCTCTGTACATGATGATTTGTTTGTAATCATCTTGATTTAGCAACTTTGCTATCGATTGTGCGCATAGTTCTACCGCGTGGTTATATTTATCATGTATGAGATCAATATCGTGGGCGAGCAGTTTCGGACTTTTCTTTGACAGTTGGCTAACACCCTGTTCAAGCAGGGTCGCCATTTCCACCAGCACCTCAAATATCGGCTGGTATTCCTTAATAGATAAAATACCGTACGCTTCGATTTCCAGAAGGAAGTGCCTGACGCTTAACGTAATCCAGTCAAGTTGAGTGATCATGCGATAGATGGATTCCTTATCGTACGGCGCAATGAACACATCCAGAAGTTCCTTCATATTTTTCTTTTTCAGAGCCCTGGCCTCATCTGCATGAGTTGAGATGGCGGCACGCGCGGATGCGTCTTTGTCAACGCAGGCGTTGCGAAGATCCTCAACAATGGTTCGCGTGATGTGTGCTTGGGCACACAGTGCGTTATTGAAATCTACGTCTTTGGGCAGTATGAATGTACGGATAAAACCCATGGTTAGCCAGTTTCCGGTCTGACCTGATCAGCTTCGAGCGATTCAGTTACTGCGGTACATGAATCAGCAACGACTGTATCTTGTCCCAGCGCACTAATGAGTCGCTTAATCATGTCGCAATCAAGCGGGTTGTCTTTGATGTTGATAGATTCAATGGCGCCTAGGCCTCCAAGACTCTGAATATCGGAAATTTGATTTTTGCTGAGATTCAGACGGTGTAATGAAATCAAATCTGCAAGTGATGCTACGTGGGTCAACTGATTGTTGGATAGATCAAGTTCCTCCAGTGCTGACAAACCTGCCAGTCCGGTCAGGGAAGATATTTGGTTTCCATTGAGATGAAGCACCATCAGGTGCCGGGCACTACCAAGCGCCCTGATATCAGTGATGCGATTGTTGCCAATATCAATGTCGCGTACTGCACCAAGCGACTCTAACGGCGCTAGTGAGACGATTTGATTGTTACTCAGGTCGAGCGACTCAAGATCAGTGAGCGCCGCAACCGCTTGAATGTCGTGCAGGTGATTGTGGCTTATCGAAAGATCCTTAATATGGCTCAGCGTCGGCAACCAGTTAATATCAGTGATCATGTTGTGATCCAGATTCAGTGTCCTCAGTGAGGTTCTCAGGTGGCTGAATTCAACAGTCTGAATACGGTTGTACCCCAAGTCGAGTCGTTCCAGATGTTTGAGTTGACCGATTTGATGGATATCTGAAATGCTGTTGTGCGCAAGATCGAGCAGCAGCAAATTAACGAGGTTTTCAATGCCATCCAGGCGCTCTATGACAGCGCCCTCGGGATTGGTACATATGAGTCGGGTTATTTGCCCGGAAGTTTTCCAACCTTGGATTTTTGCTTCCTGCGTAACGCAGGTTTTAAGTATTGGGTCGGCAAATTTCAGATTTTCGACCGGCGTATAGACAGTCGCGTGCCTATCAGAATCACATGCGACAAGTGCGAGGGTTCCTGTCAGCAATATGACAATGGTAATACGGGTAAGGGTTGATATTGCTAACTTGCGCATGTCCCGAATGCCTTGTTGATAACTGGGTAGCTTAAACCAGTCTCGTAGTGAATTCTAATCCCAATCTCAATGATTTTAGGTCCGGATCGCAGTATAGAGAAAACAGTAAAACCAGCCGAGCAGCATAGACACCGGCAGGTTCATCCACCAGCCGGACACGATACCCGCTGCAGTGCGCCATTTAACATGTCCCGGTTTTTCTGCCGCACCATTCCCCAGCAGGGTAGCTGTGACCACCTGGCTGGTGGAGGTAGGTGCGCCAATAGCAGTGGCAAGTGTATTGACCAGGGCTGAGCCCAGCTGATTGGCAACGGAATGTGTGATTTTTACCCGGAACAGACCAAAGCCGAGTGTCCGGATTATACGCCAGCCACCAAACATGGTGCCCAGCGTAATGGCCGAGGCACACCAGGCAACCGCCCACATGGGAATCGTGAATGCTGTGGTAACACCATTGGCCAGAAGCATCATACCAATGATAGCCATACCTTTTTGCGCATCATTGGCACCATGTGAAAAGCCAAGCCAGGCGACGCTAAGGTATTGTGAAAAGATAAATAGCCCAGAGATTTTTTCAGTGAATCGACTGAAAGCAGTAAAGATGAATTTCATGCTAATGAAACCGATCACAAAGCCGAGTACCGGTGAGGCAAACAGGCCAGCGACGACTTTCATTACGCCCTGCAATTCACCGCCCTGCAGGGCATCGATACCCCACTGAATTTGTGCTGGACCAACTGCATACAGACCAGCGCCCACCAGCCCACCGGCCAGTGAGTTCGATGAGGAAGAGGGGTAGCCAAGTTTCCAGGTGACAAGGTTGTAGCTGATGGCAGCGAGCAAGGCGCCAATGACCACGCTTTCGCCGGTCAGTGATGAAGAAGAACCGATATCCACGAAGGTGCCCACGGTACCGGCCACCGCGAGACCGACGGTAAATGGTGCAATAAAAGTGAAGCCACTAACAATGGCAATGGCCACGGCGGGCTTCATCGCCCGTGAGGCGATAGCTGTTGCTACCATGTCGGCCGCATCGTGAAATCCGTTGGTAAAGTCAAACACTGCAACCAAGAGAATCACAGCAACTAATGACAAGCTAATTAATTCCATGTGGAAGAGTCCGCTTTTGTGTCATTGCTAACTGTTATATAACAGCAACCGTACTGAATTCAATCAGTACCGAGTTTGATATTGTTCAGTGTTTGTCTCAAATAGCGTTATTGAAAAAATCAAAGAAGAAGTAGAACACCAGGCTGGAGACAACCAATGTTACCAGCATTGCAGGTGTACCCTTGCGAAACCAGACACCGGGTGTGATCGCCAGTGAGGGGTCATTTTCGCGCTTGGCCAGTCGCTCGGAAATAGTCACGATGTACACGTTTGCTGTTGAGCCGATATGGGTTCCATTACCGCCCATGCCGACGCCCACCGCAAGAGCCCACCAAAGGGGTGCTATATTGATGCCCTGTTGTTGCATGCCAAGCAGGATCGGTATCATTGCAGCTGTAAACGGAATGTTGTCAATAGCAGCTGAAAGTATTGCAGCCACCCACATTAGAACCAGGGTCGCTGTCAGCAGGTCATTTTCTACGTAGGGGATAATGAATTGCCCAACATATTGTAAAAATTGACTGTGTTCAACGCCGCCCACCAGGATGAACAACGAAATGAAGAAGATCAGCAGCGGGATTTCAACATCTTCCATCGCGTGATCCATTTCAACTTTTCGCGCAATGAACAGCAACAGGGTTAAGCCGGTAGCTGAGACCATCCAGGGTTCCCAGTGTATCTGGTGGTGAATGATGAACAAGACCACCATGACGCCGAGTACAGCAAGGCATTGATTCCAGAGTTTACGATCATGATAATCGGGTTTTTCGGTGAATTCCCCCTCGGGTTTTATTGCCAGCTCCTTGCGAAACAGAAATTTCAGAGCGATCAGGATCGATACCCAGGCGAGAAAAACAATGCCGCCCATGTGATAGAAAAAAGTATTGAAGTCGATGTTGTTGGCTGAACCAATCATCAGGTTGGGTGGATCACCGACCAGGGTTGCCACGCCACCGGTATCTGAAAGAAGGGCGGCTGCCATCAAGAAGGGAATCGGCGATACCTTTATTGAACGCGCGACCATGATAATAAGTGGCCCGAAAATGACTACCGTGGTTACATTATCCAGCAATAGTGAAAGCACTGTCACCGCCGAACCCAGCAGGAACAGGAGTAAGAATTGCCGGCCCTTGCTGATTCTGGCCATGTAGCTGGCCATGACCTGGAATCCCCCGGTCGGTATCATGACGGATACAATGGCCATCATGCAGCCCAGCAGGAACACCACGTTCCAGTCGACCGCAAGAGCAGCCAGGGATGAATCATAAAAACCATAGTATTGGCCTACGATGATCATGATAATAGCACCTAGCATGGCGAATTTTGCACGGTGAAAACCATGCAGATTCTCGGTGAATATCCCGATAAAGGTAGCGGCTAGAACAACGCCTGAAATCAGCATTGCGTCGTTTAAAACCAGTGTTTCTGACATAGTGCTTTACTCCGGAAGAATAAAGAAATAAACCCCGTTTTGGATGGTTAATTATCTCACTACTTAAGGTGTCCTGTATATTAGTAATTATTAATATAACATGACAAACTGATTGGAATACTGAGCGGTCAAGCTGACACAATTACCACAATTTGTGGTACTAACCTTGTGCATGGTCACGAAAAAATTATTGCCCTGATTAATCGCTCGTCGTACGCTGTGCGGATGAATTCCAATTCAATGGAAGTTGTGAAGTCACTTTTGCAATACGTATCGTTTGGGCGATTTTTCCAGTCGGGTTTGATGTTTTTCTGAGAACGGGTATGGGGTTTGCAAATATACAAAGGGTGATCGGCTTTCTCGTTGCGGCTTCCAGCCTGATGATGTTGCCACCCGTGCTGGTATCGCTGTTTTACGGCGATGGTTCCCACATGCTCTTTCTGATCAGTGCCGCGATTTACCTGGCGGTGGGTCTTTTGATATTTATGCCGGTCAGGCATGAGACGCGTGAGCTACGTTTGCGCGATGGCTTCCTGGTTGTCACCTGTAGCTGGCTGGCGGTGGTGCTGGTGGGTGCATTACCCTTTGTTTTGTTGAGTGCGCCTGATTTGTCTTTTGTGGATGCCGTGTTCGAATCCATGTCCGGTTTTACCACCACGGGCGCGACAATTATTACCAATGTTGATGCCTTACCCCGCGCCGTCCTTTATTACCGTATGCAGATGCAATGGCTGGGTGGTATGGGCATCATCGTACTGGCGATCGCTATCCTGCCAATATTGCGAGTCGGTGGTATGCAGTTATTTAGCGCAGAAACACCGGGTCCGATGAAAGATACCAAGCTTACGCCGCGTATTACCGAAACCGCTAAAGCCCTGTGGCTGGTTTATGTCGGCATCACTGTCCTGTGCATCGTTGCCTATGACCTGGGCGGCATGGATCTGTTTGATGCTGTGGGACATGCATTCAGTACGGTGGCCACAGGTGGTTTTTCCACCCATAACGAAAGCCTGGCTTACTGGGATAGTCCCGAGCTGGAAGCCATCGCCATGTTCTTCATGTTCATCGCGGGTATTAATTTTGCGTTGCACTTCACAGCCTGGCGCAGGGCGAGTATGCAGGCGTATTTCTTTGACACTGAACTCAAGGTCTACACCTTATTGCTGGCTATTTTTATTCTTCTGGCGACTTTCGCGCTCTACCTGACAAATACTTTTGACAGTCTTGCAGCTTCGTTCCGCCATGGTGCATTTCATGTGGTTTCGGTGATGTCGACAACCGGTTTTACTACCGACCCGTTTTATACCTGGCCGAGTTTTGTGCCGTTACTGCTTATTTTCGTTGCTTTCATTGGTGGTTGCGCCGGTAGTACTGCTGGCGGCATGAAGGTCATACGCATCATTTTGTTACACCGCCAGGCATTGAGGGAAATTCGTCACTTGATTCACCCACTTGCGGTATTTCCGGTCAAATACGATGGCCGCACTGCTTCAGTCAAGACCATGGGTGCCGTCTGGGGTTTTTTCTTTCTCTTTATAGCCAGCTTCGCGATCATGACCATGCTGCTTACCATAACCGGTCTCGACATGGTGACATCCTATTCTGCCGTGATTGCCTGTATCAGCAATATGGGCCCTGGTCTGGGCGAGGCTGGACTGCATTACGCTTCCCTGAATGATGCAGCCAAAGTAATTTTGAGCTTTGCAATGTTGCTGGGCCGGCTTGAAATTTACACTTTGCTGGTCTTGTTAGTGCCGGAGTTCTGGCATGCTTGAAGCCGACAGTTCGGCTTGAGAGTCGCTTGATGGAGCCACAAGAAACCTCACCAATCCCCCCCATCGCTGGTCGGTCTGGAACGATCGCTTGAGATAGAACTTTCTCCGGTAGAAATGCGTTCTTACCACTTCGTATCCCTTGTTCGTCATTCTCATACAGAAATCCTCCAGAAGCGCGCTGCCGAGGTCGTTGCTCTGTAACTGCCTGGCGATGACAATACCGTCAAGGTATACCACTCTGTCACTCTCCAGCTCAAAGCATACACCCCCGACCAGTCGGTCCAGATCATCGACAAGAACCAGGAACTGATCTTGTTCGGAGACCTTTTTTGGATAGCGCTGATGCAGGAACAATCGATACAACTGTCCAATCTCTGAGGGCTCAGTCGCCTCTCTGACATAGTAGTCTGTACCATCACGGGACGTGATGTGTGACTTGATGACGACGTGCTTGACGCTCTGATCACCGATAGCCAGAACCTCCAGGTCGGGCACTTTATGTGCACGCGGGAAGACAAGGTGACTGAAGACATGGCGGTCATGCCGTTTTTGTAAGGTAGCCTGTAACTCAGATAGGGCTGGAGATGAGATCGCCGGTATGTTGGGGCTCTCATGCAATACACCCAGGAGATAATCAAAGGCTGTGCAGACCACAGTCGGGGCATCGCCAAAGTACGTGTGTCGATACATGTAGTAGCGTGCGGCTTCCCCGAAACGATCTATTCTGTACAGCTTGAATAGTGTATCGACCAAATCTTCCCGTGCCTTCGGTGTGGCACCGGGATTGACATCATCCCATTCCTTGTAGCGCTCAATGGCACCCCGGAGTGGAACAGGAACGTGGTAGTCGCTTCCGATTCTTACGAGATATAGTGCCAACTTCTCACGTAGTGTTTCTTCGTTGGCTATTTGTTGCGTCGTCAGATCTGTATCCAAATCGCGTAAAAAATCTTGTCCCTCATCGACTCCGAGACCTTCAACGCAGGCATCAAAGATCCACGCCTCGTCGAGTGTATCTGCCGACCACGGATAATGCATAGCGGTCTGCTCATAGAAATTCTTGACCAGGGGCCTGACTATGGAAAGCGGTCCGTTGTATTCCTGCCAACCGCCGAGAGAGAGAATGGTCGCTCCGGCACGGTAATCCGGCTCCGGTACAACCACGTTGGTTGGCGACAGGTGGCCGGGTACGATTTGATAACCGCTGTTACGACATGCCGCAAAAAACGCCGCCATGGCGCGTGTGAATAATTTATGCAGAAAACCTGGACGTTGTTTGGCAAAAACATTTGTTCGCAGACCACTGAACTCGCGAATACGCTCCCACATCGTCAGGTCATTGACGTATGCAACCGACAGAACTCCCAGGTCAGCGCGGCTACAACCCAGTCGCGGCAGAGTTCCCGGTCCATGCGGGTGATCGGATATCGCCATTAACCAGAAGAGTACCTCGCGCACGGGCTGGGCAGCGTAGTCCTCCCGCAGGGTCACCATTAATTCGTAGTGATTGCCGCCCGAGGTATTGATGCTTACGCGATACACATGACGCCCGCGTTGTGACAATAAACGTGAAAACCAGATGCCGCCGGCAGGGACGCTCTTCAGATCGAATGTGTGAACATCGAATGCGAGAGCGATGGATTTATGCAGAAACGTAGTCTGCGCAAATGCCTCTGTGAGCCGTCCGACCTCGTATTCGCTGATGCCTTCTTCGAATACCATGCGCTCATTCCAGTCGCTTTTCTCGTACAGGTTCATTTTCGTGTGGAGGCCCTTTTCGTACCACTCAGTCAGGTTGACGAGCAGTGTCTCCGCTTTTTTCATCAAATCTGCATCGGTCTGTTGTACGACCCAACTGGCAAGCTCTCCCCTGATGGCGTAAAAAAACTCGTGGTTGGTCTTCACGAAGTCAGCCATCAATGTCAGTAGTTTGCCGATTTGATCGACGACTACTGGTGTGGCCGGCCATGCCAACCGCGTACGATAGTTCAACATTCTCAGGCGAAGCGCTTCGAGTCGACGGCGCTCGATATTCCTTTGTCCGATCTTGTGGATAAAGTCGTCATTTAGAAAGGACAGACCCGAGTTCAGGAACGCGGGATAAACACTGCGGTAATCAGGCATCGGCCGATTCAGCAACATGACGCTGTACGCCTGGCAACGGATACTTTCAACAGGGTGGCGCGCCAGGGCCTGGAGACGGTTTCTCACCAGGGAAGTCAGGCGGTCATCCGAATTGACAAGCAAGGTCTCCAGTTGATCAATGGCGGCTTTAGCGGTCGGTTCTGCTCTGTACAGTGCGTCGGTAAAGAGACGGTTTGCCCGTCGAAGTTGTTGGGTTGAAATGTTCTCACCACTGCCTTCAGTGATTTCGACCTCTGCGTCTTTGCGGTATGGCAAAAAGACATAGGTAGCCACCCCTTTCAGCTGTGCATCCCAGCCCTCCTTGCAAGGGCAAAATGCAAGTAAGGCGGGATTGCCAGCCCACAATAACGGCTGGCGGGCGAAGAGTCCGAGGTCAAGTACGTTTCCCTCGATTGCATACTCGAGATCACCGACCTGAACATTGTCGCCAACGACACGAATAGAGAGAAAGCGGTTGCGGGCTTTGTCATAGAGTCCGTCGCGTGAGCATTGGATATCATCGGTTTCAAGGACACCCAGGTCACGGAAGAACCAGCGTGGCACGCGAACTGTCACGCCCGGACAGGTGAATTCGACGAAGTTACGTACATATAATTCGTCAATGACTGTTTTGAAGTTCTCAGCGACCTGTTTGCGGCGGAACGACCCCTTGGGCGTCAATTCACCCTTGTTTATATCGAAATCGCGGTCGAGCAGTGCGATGTTGACAATACGCTCATATGGCATCAGTTCCTGGTTTGCCGCAGTGGCGATATTTTTGAAATAACGTTCAGCTTCCTGCTCTCCCGAGGTGGCACTCAGCAACTTTTCATCCTGATCTGGCACGATCAGCAGGACGTTGTAGTCGCGTGCATCCCCCACGAGAAAGACGTTTTTTATTCCAGGAACATCATTAAACTTCTGTTCCACACGTCGCGGTGCAATTGTTTGTCCACGATTGTTCTTGTAGATGTCTTTGAGACGGTCGACGATCTCGTATTGCCCATCTTCGCTAACCTGGAAGAGGTCCCCTGTTTTCATCCATGGCACTTCGGTTCTTGCGTTAAAGGTTGCGCTTCCGGGGTCTTTGTCATTGAGTTGTTCGAGGTAGCGTGCCATGTATGGCCCGCCGATTTCGAGTTCACCCTGTTCTGTGAGACGGGTAGCCATTCCCGGCAGGGGAATACCAACGGAGTTGTCACGGTATTCCTGCGGTGGCGTCATCGTGATACCACCGGTTGATTCTGTCATACCGAATCCACAACACAGTGCGACGTGGTTGCGGTGAAAAAACCTGAAGGTTTTTGGCGCAAGAAAGCCTGCAGCGGACAGCCCCCAACGTAAGCGATTGCCAACAACTGAACGGAATACACCTTGTTCGACCTCGGGTGACGCCGCGGGGTCGAGTTGCTCCAGGCAATGTTCCTGTATCTGCCGCCACCGAAGTGGGATGCCAATGAGCCCGGTGGGTTGAACTTCACACAGGCGCTTCAGGAAGGTCTCTCTCGATGTATTGCCAGCAAATACGTATGTGCCGCCCCAGAATATCATGCCCATCATCTCGAGATAGCGGCCGAAGGTGTGAAATAGCGGCAGGTAGCAAAACAACAC
>Ga0209633_10004883_pt1 | contig 11938 bp, 10 predicted proteins | sample Cruoilmetagenom1_FD_187290 | JGI IMG/M metagenome (GOLD analysis project Ga0209633, IMG submission 187290) | Oil polluted marine microbial communities from Coal Oil Point, Santa Barbara, California, USA - Sample 1 (SPAdes) (version 2) | ecosystem: Environmental > Aquatic > Marine > Oil seeps ... | reverse complement strand
AATATTTAAATTTGTGAACGAACGTGGCGGACATGCAATTGTGTCTGATTTAAACGCACCTGATACTGATTTTGGTTCTCCCAAAGAAATGTTTGAGACCTTATTAAAACATGAAGAATTTGTATCGAATTCTATTAATGAATTAGTTGCCATAACGTTAGATGAAAAAGATTATGCAACACATAACTTCCTACAATGGTATGTAGCAGAGCAAATTGAAGAAGAAGCTACGGCTCGTACTATTTTAGACAAGATTAACTTAATTGGCGATGCTAAAAGTGGTTTCTATCATTTTGATAAAGATATTAAAGCGATGATAAATTTTGATCCGCAAGCCCCAATGGAATAAAAGTTTGATACGTTTTCTGTCATTCAAAGTCAGGTAATAAAACTAATTAACAAACATTTAGTACAACTAGTATGGTCTATCGAAGCGGCAATATTATTTTTGCTGTGTTTATCAAAACAAATTATATTTTTTTCAGTTACAATTTAAATAAGTACTTTTGCAAAATGCTAAAAATTAAAAATAGTATACTAGGTTTATTAATTGCACTAACGTTGACTTCTTGCGGAGAGTTTACAAAGGTGTTAAATAAAGGGACAAGTGTTGATCAATATGCACTGGCCACCAAACTTTATGAAGAAGGAAAGTATAGTAAAGCTCTTCAACTCTTTGAAAAAGTAATACCTGCCTATAGAGGAAAACCACAAATGGAACGTATTCAATTTATGGTCGCTAAGGCAAATTATGATACCAAAGGTTATTTGTTAGCAGCTTATCACTTTGATAGATTTGCAAAAAATTATCCAAAAAGCACTAAAAAAGAAGAGGCTTCTTACCTAGCTGCTCACAGTTATTATTTAGCGATTCCACGATCTAGCTTAGATCAATCTGATACCAAAACTGCTATCGATTCTTTTCAACGATTTATAGATACGTATCCTACTTCTGACAAAATTGGAGATGCCAATAAATTTGTGCAAGAAATGCAATTGCGATTAGAGCAAAAAGCCTATGATATAGCTTATCAATATTATCATACGGAACAATATAAATCGGCAATTGTTGCATTTGATAATTTTTTATCAGATAACTTAGGAACCTCATTTAAAGAAGAGGCACTTTATTATAAATCGCGAGCTGCGCACGACTTAGCATTAAAAAGTATCAGTGTAAAAAAGGAGGCAAGAATAAAATCTGCAATCAAAGCGATTGAAAGATTAGAAAGAAATTTCAAGGATACAAAATATAAAAAAGAAATTATTAAGCTAAAAGCTGATTTAGAAAACGAATCAAATCTACTAGCAAGTACTAAAAAAAAATAATCAATGGACTTCAAAGAATCAAAAGCACCTAAAACAACTGTAACGTATAATAGAAAAGATATTGCTGAAAAAACAGGTAATATATATGAAGCTATCACGATTATAGCAAAACGTTCTGAACAAATTAGCTCTGATATTAAAGAAGAGTTGACCTCTAAACTAAAAGAGTTTGAAACACATAGTGAAGGTTTAGAAGAGATCTTTGAAAACAAAGAACAAATAGAAATTTCTAAATTTTACGAACGTTTACCAAAAACAACGGCCATGGCTGTTGAAGAATGGCTAGATGATAAAATCTATTTTAGAAATCCAGAAGATTCTAATAATAAAGACTAATGTCTATCTTAAGCGGTAAAAAAATCCTGTTGGGCGTAACCGCAGGTATCGCTGCTTACAAAACCGCTCAACTTACTCGCCTGTTTATTAAAGCAGGTGCTCAAGTAAAGGTAATTATGACTCCTAAATCAATGGAGTTTGTGACACCTTTAACCTTATCTACTTTATCTCAAAATCCTGTTTATAGTGAGTTTGTAAATACAGACGAACAACATGAATTGTGGAACAGTCATGTCGATTTTGGACTTTGGGCAGATTATATGCTCATTGCGCCAGCGACTGCAAATACCATGTCTAAAATGGTAAAAGGTACTGCCGATAATTTGTTGGTAGCAACCTATTTATCAGCTAAATGTCCAGTTTTTGTTGCTCCTGCGATGGATTTAGATATGTATCAACATCCTTCTACTAAAAATAGCTTAAAACAATTAACATCCTACGGTAATTTTATAATTCCAGCAGAAAGTGGCGAACTAGCAAGTGGGCTAGAAGGTGAAGGAAGAATGGCTGAACCCGAAAACATAGTGGCTTTTATGGAGCGACAAATTGCTCAGTCTTTGCCTTTATATGGTAAAAATGTTTTAATAACTGCAGGTCCTACATACGAAGCAATTGATCCTGTACGTTTTATAGGAAATCACTCATCAGGAAAAATGGGATTTGAATTAGCCAAACATGCTGCAAGATTGGGTGCATCGGTAACCATTATAACGGGACCTACTGCTCAAAATACAGCTGGATTACCCATAAAACGAATTGATGTAACAAGTGCGCAACAAATGTATGATGCCGTGTTTGAGCATTATAAATCAAGTACTATAGCAATAGCAGCAGCAGCAGTTGCAGACTATAAACCAGCAGTTGTATCAACTCATAAAATTAAGAAAACAACTGAGAATTTAAGTATTCAACTCGCACCGACTAAAGATATTTTAGCTGAAATGGGGAAGCAAAAGAAAAATCAATTATTGGTAGGCTTTGCTCTTGAAACAGATAATGAGATAGCTCATGCAAAAGGCAAGTTAACACGTAAAAATTTAGATTTTATTGTCCTCAATTCGCTACAAGATAAAGGGGCAGGATTTAAAAAGGACACAAATAAAGTCACAATTATTGATAAATTCAATAAAATTTCCGAATTTAGTCTCAAATCTAAAGAAGCGGTTGCTGTAGATATATTCAATATAATAATACCAGAAAAAGATGAATAAATTTTTGATGATTCTTAGTGTTTTATTTTTTACAAATAACTTCTATTCACAAGAACTAAACTGTGAGGTCGTTGTTAATGCAGATCAAGTAATTGGTGGAAATGCACAAGTTTTTAAAACACTAGAAACAACGATCAACGAATTTATTAACCAAACTAAATGGACGGATAAAACCTATAAACCGCAAGAGCAAATAGAATGTTCAATGGTGTTAACAATCCAATCCCAAACAGGTAATAATTCTTTTACGGGTAATATTCAGGTACAAGCTTCACGTCCTGTTTTTAATTCTATTTATACCACACCAATGATTAACTATAGAGATGAAAATCTCAATTTTACCTATACTGAATTTGAACCATTATTATTTGATGTAAATACGTATGAATCTGAATTGGTATCCATACTATCTTATTATGCTTACTTAATTTTAGCAGTCGATGCAGATACATTTGCTACATTCGGAGGAGATGAATATTATAAAATTTGTCAAAATATAACCGACCAAGTCGAGAATCCTAATACTAAAAAAGGATGGAAATCAAATACCAATAAAATAAATCGGTATCATCTTTTGAATAAAATTATGGCATCTGTCAATAAGCAATATCGTAGATCGTTATACCAATACCACATTAATGGCTTAGATAAAATGTCTGATAATAAATCGACTGCTAAAGAGAATATACTACAAACTATTATTGATTTAAAAAAGATTTATAACAATAGTATGAGTTCTTATATCTATCGATTTTTTATGGATGCAAAATCTGATGAGATTGTACAAATATTTTCAGATGGTCCTAAAATAGATATAAGAGAATTGATCGATGTTCTTAATAAAATAGCTCCTACCAATGCGCATAAATGGGGTGAAATAAAGAACTAAGGTTTTTTAGTTATTCGCAATTTTAAACGACACCACATTGCTAAGTAAACTAAGCATACAAAACTACACTTTAATAGATGATATTACTATAGATTTTTCTAAAGGATTGACAACTATTACAGGAGAAACAGGAGCTGGAAAGTCAATTTTATTAGGTGGTTTAGGACTTATTTTAGGAAATAGAGCCGAAAGCAATACGTTGTTGAATCCCAATAAGAAATGTGTCATTGAAGGAGAGTTTACTATTGCTAATTATCATCTGCAAAACTTTTTTCAAGAACATGATTTAGACTATGAGGATGTATCCATCATACGTAGAGAATTATTACCAACTGGTAAATCAAGAGCATTTATTAATGACACACCAGTACGCTTAGATTTACTGAGTAAACTACAAAATAGACTTATAGATGTACATTCGCAACATCAAACTTTACAATTAAACTCGATTGATTTTCAGTTTCAATTAGTTGATGCACTTGCAGATAATTCAAAAGATTTATTAACCTATAGAAAGGTCTTGCAGGAGTTTAACGAACTTCAAAAAGAGTTTGAAATTTTAAAGAAGCAGATTGCTGCTGAAAAAGAACAATATCAATACAATTTTCACTTACATAGTGAGTTAGAATCTGCAAATTTTAAAATAGGTGATCAAGAAGCCTTAGAAAAAAAGGTAGAAAAACTGAGTAATATTGAGTTGATTCAACAAAATTTAGGGGAATCCTTTAATCTAGTTTCTGAGGAAGAAAGGGGATTGTTAACTCAATTAAACAGTCTTAAATCAAAGCTAGACAAAATTAAAGATTTTGCTGCCGAGTATAAAAATTTCCATGCTCGTGTTGAGAGTGTGGCTATCGAAATAGCAGACATTGAAAATGAATTGGAAACTGAAACTGAAAAAATTTCTCTAAGTCCAGAAGCTTTAGAAAAATTAAACGAACGTTTACAGCTACTGTTTGATTTACAAAACAAACATCAAGTTTCATCAGTAGTTGAGCTTTTAGAAATACAACAAAATTTAGCACAAAAAGTTGCTAGTGTTACGAATGCCAATCAGGTGTTAGTTAAAAGTGAGCAAAGTATAGCGAAGCATAAAAAAAACCTATTTAGTATAGGAAAACGCATTAGTAAGAACAGACAGGCAATTATTCCTGAGTTAGAAAAACAATTACAAGAAATTCTCCAAAATCTAGGAATGTCTGAAGCGCAGTTTAAAATACAAATTGAGTCTACAGAAGTATTCTCTCAAAACGGAATAGATAATTTACAAATTCTATTTACAGCAAACAAAGGAAGCCGTTTAGGAACCATAAAGCAAGTAGCTTCTGGAGGAGAATTGTCACGTATTATGTTGGCTTTTAAATCGATACTGGCTATGCACTCAAAATTACCTACCATTTTCTTTGACGAAATTGATTCAGGAGTTTCAGGAGAAATTGCACGAAAGATGGGAGAAATAATGCAAACAATGTCTAGAGAAATGCAAGTTATAAGCATTACGCATTTACCTCAAATTGCTGCAAAAGGAGATCAGCAAATGAAAGTATTTAAAGTCATTCAAGAACAAATGACGCATACAAATATTAAAGTGCTGACCAAAGAAGAACGTGTCACTGAAATAGCCGAAATGTTAGGCGGTAAAAATATTTCAGAAACTGCTGAGAAACACGCGCTAGAACTTTTACAGTAAAAAAAATAGTCTATTTTTGCGAATACCAATTCGATAAATTAACAAACCAAAACCAAAAATACAAAGTATGTACAACTTATTAGAAGGTAAAAGAGGAATCATTTTTGGAGCCTTAGACGAAAAATCAATTGCTTGGAAAGTGGCAGAACATGCCCATGAAGAAGGAGCAATATTTACATTGAGTAACACCATGTCTGCAATTCGTTTTGGTCAGATTGATGAGCTTGCGGAGAAATGTGGGACAGAAGTTATTGCTGCAGATGCCACGAGTGTCAAAGATATAGAGCATGTTTTTGAACGTTCAATGGAGGTCTTAGGTGGAAAGATTGATTTTGTATTACACTCTATTGGGATGTCATTAAACGTTCGTAAAAAAAGATTATACAACGATTTAAATTATAATTTTCTTAATAAAACATTAGATATCTCTGCGATCTCTTTTCATAAAGTTTTACAAGTAGCGCATAAAAAAGATGCTTTAAATGAAAGTGCCTCAGTGGTTGCATTATCTTATATTGCGGCGCAAAGAACCCTTTATGGATATAATGATATGGCCGATGCAAAATCATTATTAGAATCCATAGCTAGAAGTTTCGGTTATATTTATGGTAGAGAAAGCAAGGTTCGTGTTAATACAATCTCTCAATCACCAACGCCTACAACTGCTGGTTCAGGTGTAAAAGGTATTGATGGTTTAATGGATTATTCAGAAAGAATGTCTCCATTAGGAAATGCAACAGCCGATGAGTGTGCCGATTATTGTGTGGTCATGTTCTCTGATCTGACTAAAAAAGTAACCATGCAAAACTTGTTCCATGATGGAGGATTTTCAAGTGTTGGGATGAGTCTAAAAGCGATGGATATGTATAGTAAAAGTTTGGATATCAGCAAGGATGAGTAGCTAACTTTGTCTGTATAAATTATACTAAACCACAGCTACATTTTTAGCTGTGGTTTTTTTGTTTTTTGTTTGAAAAGAATCAAACACAGGTTTAGCATATGACCTGAGAATTGTCATATATTTTTTGCTCAAGAAACTATAAATTTGCTAGACTTTTAACGAATCAGTAATTTATGAGAGCACTCAAAATAATAGTTCTGGCAAAGCAAGTGCCAGACACTAGACATGTAGGCAATGATGCCATGAAACCAGATGGTACTGTAAATCGAGGAAAATTGCCAACCATATTTAACCCAGATGATTTACATGCACTTGAATTAGCTTTAAATATTAAGGATAGAGTTGCAGGATCTACAGTAACTGTCCTAACAATGGGGCCAAAACGTGCAGCAGATATTATCAGAGAATCGTATTATCGTGGTGCTGATAAAGGTGTGATGATTTCAGACAGACGGTTTGGAGGAGCAGATACTTTAGCAACTAGTTATACCTTGGCAAAAGGGATTGAGAAACTCGCTCCATTCGATTTAATCCTAGGAGGCAGACAAGCAATTGATGGTGATACTGCACAGGTAGGCCCACAATCTGCAGAAAAGTTGCAAATTCCCCAAGTAACTTATGTTGAAGAAATTATCTCAATTTCTGATGATGAAATAGTCGCCAAGCGACGCTTAGAAAAAGGGATAGAAACAGTTTCATCACCTTTTCCGTGTTTGATGACCGTGCATGAGTCATCGCCTGTTTGTCGATCAAGACAAGCTAAACGACTGATGCAATATAAATATGCAAGAACGCAAACCGAGTTGAAATCTAAATCAACCGAAGACTATATTAAAGAATTACATGTTTCAAGACCCTATCTAACAATTCCTGAATGGGGTGTTGAGGACATTGGTGCTGAAATGGAAAAAATAGGTTTGTCAGGATCACCAACAAAAGTTAAAAGTGTGGAGAGTATCGTGCTGACGGCAGATGAATCTAAAGTACTTTCAGATTCTGATGTAGATATCGAAATGATGATCAAAGAATTAATCGAAAACCATACGATTGGTTAATAATAATACATGGTAAAGACAGTAGTTGTACGAGAATTTTCTGATACTTCGTGTCTTTTCGATGAAAATCATACTAAATATGAAAAGTGTATTAGTCTATTGCGAAGTAGAAAATAAAAAAGTAGCCGAAATCAGTCAAGAATTAGTATCGGCAGGGAAACGCTTAGCTCAAAAATTAGGTGCTCCATTAGAAGCCATGGTTTTTGGGGCGAATTTAAATGAGGTCGCTGCTCAAATTGCACCTTTTGGCGTCGATAAAATTCATGTAGCTGACGACCTTCGATTAGAACCTTATACGACATTGCCACATGCAGCACTCGCAGCTGATGTTATCAAAAGAGAAGAACCACAAATTGTATTATTTGGGGCAACTTCTATTGGTAGAGATTTGGCACCAAGATTGGCATCCGAATTAAGTTGTGGTTTAACAGCAGATTGCACCATATTAGATATTGGTGATCATTATGTCAGTAAAGAGAAAAAAGAATATAAAGAATTATTATATGCTATAAGACCCGCTTTTGGAGGTAGCATTATGGCAAATATTATTAACTGGGATATGCATCCACAGATGGCAACCGTTCGCGAAGGTGTCATGAAAAAAGAAGTTTTTGATGCCAAGTATACAACTGAGATTGTATCACTAGAGGCAAATAAAATCTTAAATGATAAAGATTTTGTGGTAAAAATACTGGAACGCCATATAGAAGAATCCGATGTAAATCTTAAAGAAGCTCCGATAATCGTTGCTGGTGGTTATGGTGTCGGATCCAAAGAAAACTTTGATTATCTATACCAATTATCCGATTTATTAGGTGGCGAAGTTGGCGGATCAAGAGCAGCTGTTGATGCTGGTTTTATTGATCATGAGCGACAAATTGGGCAAACAGGCGTTACCGTTCGGCCAAAATTATATATCGCTGCAGGTATCTCTGGAGCCGTTCAACATACAGCTGGTATGCAAGATGCTTCCTTGATTATTTCCATCAATAACGATCCTGAAGCACCTATGAACAAATTGGCTGATTATGTTATCAATGGCGATATCAGTGATGTAGTACCAAAAATGATTAAATTTTACAAGAAAAACGCTAAGTAATTATAAATACAACCTTGCGAGCCTCGCGTAAACCTTTGCGAGCTTTGCGGTTTATTTTTATAAAAACATAAACAATAAAAAACAATGGATAATTTTTTTAAAGACACTCCAGATTTTAAATTTCATTTAGAACATCCTCTCGTTCAAAAAATAATAGCACTCAAAGAAAATAATTTTGTAGAAGCAAAAGAATATGATTTCGCACCCATTAATCATAAAGATGCCATTGATTCTTATGAACGAGTTTTAGGGATTGTTGGCGCTATTTCTGCAGATACCATAGCTCCAAATGCTGAATCGGTAGATGTCGAAGGACCACACATTGAGAATAACGAAGTGGTCTATGCAAAGGGGACGACCGAGAATTATGCTGCTTTACACGAAGCAGGTTTAATTGGGATGTCTTTACCTCGTAAATATGGAGGTTTAAATTTTCCGTTATTACCTTATGTAATGGCTGGTGAAATGATTGCTAGAGCCGATGCAGGATTTGCCAATATTTGGGGTTTACAAGACTGTGCTGAAACCATTTATGAATTTGGTTCTGATGCGCAAAAAGACAAGTATTTACCACGCTTTAATAGAGATGGCGCAACTGCAGCAATGGTGCTAACTGAGCCCGATGCTGGTTCAGATTTACAATCTATTAAATTAAGAGCTACATTCGATAAAAAACAAAACACCTGGGTTTTAAACGGCGTAAAACGTTTTATTACCAATGGTGATGCTGATATTTCTTTAGTGCTAGCACGCTCTGAAGAGGGAACTTCAGACGCTAGAGGTTTGTCTATGTTTATTTATGATCGTAAAAATCATGCGGTTGAAGTGCGACATTTAGAAAAAAAATTAGGAATTAAAGGTTCACCAACCTGTGAGTTGGTCTTTAAAGATGCACCAGCCGAATTGGTGGGTACAGAACGTTTTGGTCTGATAAAATATGTCATGGCATTAATGAATTCTGCACGTCTTGGCGTAGGATCGCAATCTGTAGGAATTGCCGATGCAGCCTATCGAGAGGCCTTAAAATATGCGGAAGAACGTGCGCAATTTGGTAAAGAAATTATTCATTTTCCAGCGGTTTACGAAATGTTAACCAACATGAAGGTTCGCTTAGATGCGCTACGTTCCTTATTGTATGAAACGACTCGATTTGTAGATATTTCAAAAGTATATGAAGAAGTTAAACAAGAAAGATCTTTAACAAAAGAGGAACGTATGGAAATGAAAGCTTATGCTAAGTTGGCAAACGTTTTTACACCATTAATTAAATTGACAGCCAGTGAAGCATCCAACTCAATGGCCTATGATTCCTTACAGATTCATGGTGGTACAGGTTTTATGAAAGATTTCCCCATTGAACGAATTTATAGAGATGCTCGAATCACTTCTATCTACGAAGGTACCACACAATTACAAGCAGTGGCTGCTATAAAAGGAGTTACCACAGGTGTTTTCATAACACAAATAAAACAATATGACTCAGAGGTTCCTATGGATAACCCATTGCAAGAGACTTTACGTAAAATGACAGCAGATTTAGAGGAAGCGACAACAAAAGTGCACGAAGTAAATGATAGTGAATATGTAGATTTTCATGCGAGAAGATTAGTCGAAATGGCTGGAAATATTATTATGGGTTATTTACTCATTTTAAATAGTGAGCGAGATGAAAAATTTAATCGATCAGCAAAGCTATACACTAGTTTAATTCAAGCAGAAAACAAAGAAAAATTTGACTATATCAATAATTTTGACGTGCAAAATCTAAATTTGTACAAAAGATGTCTAGATATCGCTGAATGAATAAATGGTGAAATTTAGAGTCTAAGTGGAGGCCTCTTTTTTTTGTATTTTTTTTACATCAAAAAATATGCTATCAAAAGAAACCTATCTATCTTTGAACATTAAAAAGTAGTAAATATATTTTTATGAGTTCGCCAATAAAAATAGTAGAGGTAAAATCAAAAGGGGCATTAAAAAAATTCGTCAAGTTTCCTTTTCAATTATATAAAGACAATCCCTATTGGATTCCGCCGATTATTAAGGAGGAACTCGAAAATTTTAATCCTAAAAAAAACCCAGTGTTAGCGCATGCAAACGCGCGTTTGTTTTTGGCGTATCAAGGACGTACTATTGTCGGTCGAGTGGCTGCAATAACGAATTCTTATGAAATAGATAAGCAAAGCATTAAAAAAATACGCTTTGGTTGGTTTGATGTAATAGATAATTTAGAAGTTTCAAAGGCATTGTTAGATAAGGTACAGCAGGTTGGGAAAGAACAGAATTTAGAATTTGTAGAAGGACCCCTGGGTTTTTCTAATCTCGATAAAGTAGGAGTTTTAACAAAAGGCTATGATTCGTTAGGCACCATGATTACATGGTATAATCATCCCTATTATGTATCACATTTAGAGGAATTGGGCTATAAAAAATCACACGAATGGTTAGAGCATTATTTTGATACGACCAATATGCCTATGGAACATTATAGTCGAATGGCAACCGTGATTAAAAAACGCTATAAGTTAAAAGAATTGCAGTTTAAAACTACCGAACAAGTGATGCCGTATGTCGATAAAATATTTGAGCTGTTTGAGGAAACCTATAAAAGTTTGGAATCTTTTGTGCCGATTTCGCAGAAACAAATTGCATATTTTAAAAAGAAGTATATCTCATTTATAGCTCCTGAATTTATTAAGTATGTAGAAGATGAAAATCAAAATCCGATAGCTTTTGCGATCACGATGCCCTCGTTTTCAAAGGCTTTACAAAAAGCAAAAGGTCGTTTATTTCCTTTTGGATTTATCCATTTATTAAAAGCTAAAAGAAATCCTAAAGAAGTTATTTTTTATTTGATTGGAGTGCATCCTGAGTATCAAAAAAAAGGCGTGGTATTTGTGTTGTTTGATGAGTTTGCTAAAACCTATGATAAATATGGTATTGTCAAAGCCATACGCACACCAGAGTTAGAGACGAATACTGCCATAAATACTATTTGGAAAGATTTTGAACCTGTTAATCACAAACGGAGGAGAACCTACCGAAAAGCTATACAGTTATAAGATGTTGTAAGATTCAATCTAACCTATGAATGAGTTTACCACAATTTAATTGGGCGCTTCTGTGAGAGCTTGATTGTATAGTAGTTAAATATATTTTATTTTAGATGTAGTGAGACTTCGAAAAGGAGTGTTGTTTTAAAAAATTGGGGTTTTCATCAAAACGAATTTCTTGAAGATCAAATCTTGAGTTGAAACACTTCGAAAAGGAGTATCGTTTTGTAATATGAGTAAACATATTAACCTGAGTTCGACGTAAGCTTTAATTCACAGAAGCAAAAGAAAAGGTAAGGTTTGAAGTGAAAAATTAAAAGGAATATCTAGATATTTTAATGATTTTTCGCAAAAAAGATTGTCTTTTCTTTTGTT
>Ga0209633_10004881_pt1 | contig 11939 bp, 13 predicted proteins | sample Cruoilmetagenom1_FD_187290 | JGI IMG/M metagenome (GOLD analysis project Ga0209633, IMG submission 187290) | Oil polluted marine microbial communities from Coal Oil Point, Santa Barbara, California, USA - Sample 1 (SPAdes) (version 2) | ecosystem: Environmental > Aquatic > Marine > Oil seeps ... | reverse complement strand
TGCGGGTCCACTGGTGTAATTTGGGAAATGCCGTAACTGCCCTTGAAACCACAAAGTCTGCTTTCAGGTCTAAGAGTTCCATCCTTTGATTTACAGGTGTGACATTTTTCAAGCCCAGCTCCTGGACGATTTCTCCAAGCAAGGTAATTTTCTTACCAATGGAGTCTACCAGGGTAAAAGAAGCTTCGGGAAACATCAGGGCCAGGGGTATTCCAGGAAATCCTCCTCCGGTTCCCACATCAAGTACTCTGGCCCTGGAGTCAAACTGGAAGACCTTTGCAATGGAGAGTGAGTGCAGAATGTGCCTCTCTTCCAGGTATTCAATGTCCTTTCTGGAAATCACATTCACCCTTTGATTGAGCCGGGGGAGAATCAGCATCAACTTCTCAAAAAGATTAATCTGCTGGGTGGTGAGATCAGGGAAATATTTCAGTATCAGGTCCATAAGGATCTCCGGGACCGGCTGTTAGGGCTTTTCCTGCGAACGGTTCATGATATTGAGAAGCAATTCCCTGGCCCTGAAGAGTTGTGCTTTTACGGTACCTATGGGAATATCAAGTTCTACTGCAATCTCGTCATAAGAGTATTCCTTAAAATAACGAAGTTCCACCAGTTGTCTGTACCTGGGCTTCAGGCGTGAGACAACTTTTCTCATATGCTTAATTTTTTGCTTATTAATCATATAGGTTTCCGGATCCGGATCATCGGATTGGATCATGGTAGAAGGAGCAAGTGAATCCTCACCATCTATGGTCTGGTCGAGAGAGACATGACTGGCTCGCTTTTTCCGAATAAAATCGATGCAGTTATTGGTAGCTATTTTGAATAGCCAGGTGGAAAATGCAAAATTGGGGGCGTACTGATCGATGTTTTTAAAAGCTTTTCCAAAAGCTTCAATGGTAAGATCCTCAGCATCCACCTGACTGTTTACCATTTTTAGCAGCATGAAATAGATTGCATCACGGTACCTTCCCAATAATTCAGCATAGGCAAGTTGGTCGCCTTTTTTGGCTTTTTCTACCAGTTCGACGTCCTGTTGTGCTTTAAGAGAAAGATTGGTATTTATCTCCATGGTTGGTACTTTTTTTCAAAACGGCTACTTAACCAAATAGCGCCCATAAATACAGGGAAAATCGGATCGAGTAGCAGCGAAGGTAATAATAAATATTTTTCGTCCAAGCGGTTCATTCCCAATTTGAAAATGATCAGCCGGGTTATCAGTAATATTCCAAATAGAATGCCAGCGGGGATGCTCCATGGTGATGAAACACAAATCCAGATCAATGTGATATAGAGGATGATACGACTGATCCATTCGCTGGCCAGCCTGATCCTGGAAGATATTTTGTAATGACTTCCAACCGACAGATGTCTCTTTTTTTGTTTGACCCAGGCTCGAAATGTGGTTTCAGGCAAAGAAAGTGTATGACTCTCTGGAGAGAATTCAACTGCACAGTTAAATCTGGTGGCATTCTCATTAACAAAAAGGTCATCATCTCCTGATAATAGGTGGTAATGGGTGGCAAATCCTTTGTTATCGAAGAAGAGGGCTTTTTCATAAGCCAGATTACGCCCCACGCCCATATAGGGTCTCCCTTTTATGGCATAGGATAGATATTGTATGGCAGTAAATGTTGTTTCGTAGCGGATGATTGTGTTGAGGAGGCCTTTCTTTCGTTCATATCCACCATATCCCAAAACAAACTTATGATCGCCTGAGAAATTTGAGGACATCCTCTTCAGCCATTGATCACTGACCGGATAACAGTCTGCATCGGTTAGCAATATATAATCGTAAGAGGCAGCTTTCAATCCGATGGTAAGAGCCAGCTTCTTTCCCCGTCTGAGTTTGTCATCGGCCGGGATAGAAGTATATCGGAGTCGCTTGAACTGAGCAGAAAGCTCCATAAGAAGTTCCTCGGTATCATCACTAGAGCTGTCGTTTACCACCACAACTTCAAACTCCCGGTAGTCTTGTTGGAGGACAAGTGGCAAAAATTGTTTCAGGTTTTTTTCTTCATTTTTCGCACAAATAATAACAGAAATTCCCTCAGAAGAAGCCTCCTTCTTTTTTTTGTTGTATAGAGAAACTCTTAGAAATACAAGAAGATAAATCCCCATCTGAAACAGAAAGGCAATCAGGAAAAAGGCTATTATGATCCAGTGGTAAAGAAGCGTCCCGTCGATAATTTCTTCAATATTCATGCAGGTGTAAATTTAGTTTCCAAATAGGGAAAAGAAAAAGCAGGTTTTCAACAATTGCTTATCTTTGGCTGATCTCAGGATAAGCAATGGAGTTTAAAATTTTACATCGGGACAAAGGGAGCAAGGCAAGAGCCGGAACGCTTATTACGGATCATTCTGAAATTCAGACTCCTGTATTTATGCCAGTGGGTACTGCAGGTAGTGTGAAAGGAGTTCATCAGCGTGAATTACAAAATGATATCAATGCTCCTATTATACTTGGCAATACCTATCATCTATATCTGCGACCGGGTCTTGAGGTTCTGAAGAAAGCTGGTGGCTTGCACAAGTTTATTAACTGGGATCGCTCTATTCTAACCGATAGTGGTGGTTACCAGGTCTTTTCCCTGGCAGCTAATCGGAAGCTGAAACCTGAAGGTGCGTGGTTCAGTTCTCATATAGATGGATCAAAACATATATTCACACCGGAAAATATTGTGGATACGCAACGGCTTATAGGTGCTGATATCATGATGGCTTTTGATGAGTGTACCCCCTGGCCCTGCGAATTCAAATATGCAAAGGATTCACTAAAGCTGACTCATCAATGGCTTGACAGGGGATTAAATCAGTTTCATTCTACAGAGCCACATTACGGACACCAGCAGACTTTTTTCCCCATTGTTCAGGGGAGTGTATTTAAGGAGCTCAGAAAGGAAAGTGCTGCATATATCGCTGAGAAGGGTGCGGAAGGGAACGCCATTGGAGGATTATCTGTGGGAGAGCCAGCCGAGGAGATGTATACGATGATAGAGGTGGTCAATGAGTTTTTGCCTGACGATAAACCCAGGTACCTCATGGGGGTCGGCACTCCTGTAAATATACTGGAGGCCATTTCACTGGGGGTAGATATGTTCGATTGTGTTATGCCTACCCGAAACGGTAGGAATGGCATGCTTTTTACCTCGGAAGGAATCATTAATATTAAGAACCGGAAATGGATGGAAGATTATTCTCCCATCGACACTTCTGGCAATAGTTTTGTTGATATGCAATATTCCAAAGCGTATCTACGTCATTTAATCATATCCGGTGAGATGCTTGGTATGCAGATCGCCAGTCTGCACAACCTGGCATTCTATCTCTGGCTGGTAAGAAAAGCATTCGAAGAAATTAAAAGCGGCACATTCACTGCATGGAAGGAAAAAATGATACCAGCTTTAAGCACAAGATTATAAGGTTTTTCGGTCTGAAAATTCTGGATATCTATGTGATCCGGAAATTTTTGGGCACTTTCCTTTTATCTATTGCATTGATCTTATCCATTGTGGTGATCTTTGATCTGAGTGAGAAAATTGATGATTTTCTTGAAAGCGGGGCAAAATTGAATGTCATTCTCTTCGATTATTACCTCAACTTTATCCCATACTTTGCTGTACTTTTCAGTTCGCTATTTGCCTTCCTTGCAGTGATATACTTCACGAGCCGTATGGCCTATAATACAGAAATCATTGCCATTTTGAATAGCGGTATGAGTTTCCGAAGGTTTTTACTTCCTTATTTTATCTCAGCCACTCTTATTGCAGGAGTTTCTTTTTATCTGAGCGACCAGGTGATTCCCGGAGCCAATAAGGTGAAGCTGGATTTTGAGGAGCAGTATGTGAAGAAAAGACCCATTCGCTTTAAAACCAAAGACTTTCACAGGCAGATTGAACCAGGTGTATATGTTTATCTGCATAGCTACAGCAATGTTTCCAAGGTTGGATACCAGTTTACCATAGAAAAGTTTGAAGAGGGAGAACTTGTTTCTAAGATGGTTGCAGACCAGATAAGATGGGATACCACTGTTAACAAATGGCGGGCAAGGAGGTACTATATCCGTACCATAGATGGCCTTCATGAAACCGTTGTGGAAGGGAAGCAGATTGACACGACCCTGGCCATGCATCCGGATGATTTCAAAATGAGACTTACCATTGTGGAGACCATGAGTCTGAAAGAGCTGGATGAATTTATCCAAAAACAGCGGATGCAGGGAGAGACCAATGTAACCTCCTATTTAATTGAGCGTCATAACCGCATTGCCTTTCCATTTACCACATTTATTCTCACCCTGATCGGGGTAGCTGTGTCGTCCAGAAAGGTAAGGGGAGGCATTGGGATGCAAATTGCCATAGGGGTGGTAATCAGCTTTAGCTTCATTCTGTTTATTCAGTTTTCCAAACAGTTTGCTATAGGTGGATTGTTGCCGGTGATGGCGGCTGTTTGGTTACCCAATATATTCTTCCTGATTGTGGCCATTTTCTTAATGCGTATGGCGCCCAGGTAGGAGTGCCGGGTTAGACCAATATGTATTGTGAAACAGCTTTTCAGACCGACTTGTTTTTCGTAAGATTGTAGCACTAATTAAAACTTACAAAAATGTCCTCAAACAAAAAAGTTCAGGAACTTAAGAAGCGCCGAAAAGAGGTGGAACAGGGAGGTGGCGAAAAGGCCATTCAGAAGCAGGTTGCCATGGGGAAACTGACCGCCAGGGAGCGCATTATCAAACTTTTGGACGAAGGATCCTTCAATGAGTATGATATGTTTGTTGAGCATGAAGCCAGAGATTTTGGTATGGACCGTAAGAAGCTTCAGGGAGATGGTGTTATCACTGGAACCGGCACCATAGGGGGTAGGCCTGTATGTATCTATGCGCAGGATTTCACGGTGGCAGGGGGCTCACTTGGATTTATGCATGCCCGGAAGATCACCAAGATCATGGATCATTCCCTGAAAATGCGAATGCCCCTGATCGGAATCAATGACTCGGGTGGAGCAAGAATCCAGGAAGGAGTAAATTCACTGGCAGGATATGGAGAGATCTTTTTCAGAAATACCCTGGCTTCAGGTGTAATTCCCCAAATATCTGTAATTCTTGGGCCATGTGCGGGAGGTGCCGTTTATTCCCCGGCCTTAACTGACTTTGTGTTTGTCGTTGATAGCATTTCCAAGATGTTTATTACCGGTCCTGAAGTTATTAAGACTGTTCTGGGTGAGGATATCTCCATGGAGGAACTGGGAGGTGCCAAGGTTCATAGTGAAATCACAGGAAATGCACACTTTTTCGCAGAGTCTGAAGACGAGTGTTTCGACCAGATCAAATCATTGCTTTCTTATCTTCCCTGGTCCAATACAGATGTTCCGGCCAGGAAGGAAGTTCTGGAGCCTCTTGAAAAGTTTAATATCTCAGAGATTGTTCCCACGGATAAGAGACAGCCTTACGATGTTCGGAATGTCATCAGGGCAGTAACTGATGGATCGGATTTCTTTGAGATCCAGGAGAATTGGGCTGCCAATATGGTGATTGGTTTTGGAACCATGAACGGACGCACCGTAGGATTTGTGGCCAATCAGCCGCTTGTACTTGCCGGCGTGCTTGATGTGGATTCCTCCTGTAAAGCAGGTAGGTTTATCAGATATTGTGATGCTTTTAATATTCCTATCGTAACTTTTGTGGACCTGCCAGGCTACCTTCCCGGGGTTGACCAGGAGCATGCTGGGGTTATCAGACATGGAGCCAAGGTACTGTATGCTTATAGCGAAGCAACAGTTCCTAAAATAACTGTGATTATCCGCAAGGCTTATGGTGGAGGATATATTGCCATGAATTCCAGGCATCTCAGGGCCGATTTTGTGCTTGCATGGCCCGATGCTGAAGTGGCTGTGATGGGACCGGAAGGGGCCGCCAATATAATTTTCAGAAAGGAGATTGCCACTGCGGAAGATCCTGATCAAATGAGGGCACAGAAGGTCCAGGAATACAAGGAAAAATTCGCTAATCCTTATGTGGCTGCAGCAAAGGGATATATTGATTCTGTCATCGAACCCTGGGAGACCAGGAAGTCACTTCTCCATGCTCTTGATGTTTCAGGAGGAAAGAGTGTTGGAATGCCGATGAAGAAACATGGGATACCACCATTTTAACAGCGAATCATGAGCAACAAGGAAAAATCTTCAAAAAAGAAATCTGCCAGCAAGGCACCTGTGGAGTCACTGGTGATCGGGAGTGCTATCTATAAAACCAATCTTACTGCCAAATTTAAAAACAGGGAGTTATGGCAGAAGCCCGATGAAAAGAAAATAGAAGCAATCATCCCTGGCACCATTCAAAAGATAATGGCAAAAGAAGGGGACGAGGTAAGTGCGGGTACACCCCTCCTGATCCTTGAGGCTATGAAAATGCGAAACGAGGTGCTTTCGCCTGTTAATGGTGTGGTCATGAAGATCCATGTGAGCGAAGGAGAAATGGTCTCAAAGGCTCACCTGCTTATTGAGATGGATTAGGCCGGCCCCTTCCAGATTATATACTTCCGAAGCTCATCAGGAAGTTGAGTAGGGGTTTTAAAAATTCCATAAAGGGCAGAGCCACTGCCACTCATGGATGCATATACTGCTCCGGCTTCATACAGGGAACGCTTTAAGGTTTTCAGCAAGGGGTATTTTGTCAAGACGTTTTTTTCAAAGTCATTAATTATTAAGCCCTTCCACCGGTCCATCGGTGCTTTGATTAATTGTTTGAGGTGCATATCAGGAACAAAGGGAGAGACAGCACCATAAGCCTCAGCAGTGGAGATATGAATTTCTGGAAACAGTAAAACAAGGTGTAGCTTGTCAAGCGATAATTTCACCCGGCTGAGAATTTCACCCCGGCCCTCCATCATCATTGGAAGCTCATTCAGAAAGAAGGGACAATCACTTCCCAACTGAGCTGCCAGTTCAGCCAATTTTTCAGATGATACAGGGGAGCCTGCTATTTGATTCAATCCTTTTAAAACAGTGGAGGCATTGGAAGATCCTCCTCCAAGGCCAGCCCCAACAGGTATCTGTTTGTGCAGGTGAATGGCCACAGGGGGAAGGTCCTGATCGGATGCCATTAATTTCCATGCTTTCATACAGAGATTCTTTTCCAAATCGGTCTGAAAGCGAATTCCGGATTGTGAGAAGCGGACAGGAATATCCTCCACAGGGAGCTGATTGATTTCTATGATATCACATAGACCAGTGGGATACATAATCGAGCGTAGCATATGAAATCCATCTTCTCTTCGCTTAAGGATCTGTAAGCCCAGGTTGATCTTGGCGGGTGAAAAGTATATCATGACTCATAAAGATATGGCATTTTTCAACATTTGTTAATTAAAACTTTGGAGGCTGTGTGCAAAAGTAAACAAGGGTGTCAAAGAACTGCTTTGGGTGGATTCTTACCTTTACAGCCCAAATCAGAATTATATGGCTAAGCAACAGTATAGCACCCCGAAAAAGAATCCTGCAATTGCCATGGACTATGGTAAAATACCTCCTCAGGCTCTGGACCTTGAGGAAGCTGTTCTTGGAGCCATTATGCTTGAAAAGGATGCCATCCTTTCAGTGCTTGATATTTTGGAGCCACGTAGTTTTTATAAGGAGTCTCATCAGACCATTTTTGAAATAGCAACCTCGCTTTCCCAGGAAGAGAAGCCCATCGACCTGCTAACGGTCACAGAAGAACTTCGAAAAACTGAAAAGCTTGAAGCCGTTGGTGGGGCAGTCTATATTTCGCAATTGACTTCACGTGTAGGATCTGCAGCCCACCTGGAGTATCATGCACGGATTGTAGCTCAGAAATATATACAGCGAGAACTGATCAGGGTAAGCTCAGATATTCAGGAGCGTGCTTTTGATGAAGGATCAGACGTGGATGACCTTCTGGATTTTTCTGAAAGGGAGCTGCTAAATATTGCAGAGGGGCATATTAAGAAGGAGACCATAAAACTCAATAACCTGATCAAGACGGCCCTGGAACATATTGAAGAGGCGGGGAAAAGGGAAGATAGCCTGAGCGGGGTCCCATCGGGGTTTACGCGCCTGGACCGGCTTACCTCAGGCTGGCAGAAATCGGACCTGATAATTCTGGCAGCACGTCCTTCCATGGGAAAAACGGCTTTTGTACTCTCCATGGCCAGAAACATGGCAGTTGACCACAGCCGGCCTGTGGCCTTTTTCTCACTGGAGATGTCCTCCATCCAGCTGGTGAACCGTCTGATTATTGGTGAAACACAACTGGCCTCAGACAAGATCAGGACAGGCCGCCTGGAAAATTATGAGTGGGAGCAGCTGGAGTATAAGATCAAGGACCTGGAGAAAGCTCCCGTATATGTGGATGATACACCCGCTATCTCCATATTTGAATTCAGGGCCAAATGCAGGAGATTGAAACAGAAATATGATATTCAGGCCATTGTGATCGACTACCTTCAGCTGATGACCGGGTCAAAGGATTCAGGGAGCAGGGAGCAGGAGGTAAGTAATATTTCCCGCTCTCTGAAGAGTATCGCCAAGGAACTGGATATTCCCATTATTGCACTATCTCAGCTGAACCGAAGTGTGGAAATGCGTTCCGGGAACAAACGTCCGCAGCTTTCTGACCTCAGGGAATCGGGTGCGATTGAGCAGGACGCCGACCTTGTTCTTTTTATCCACCGTCCCGAATATTATGGTATTGATGTGGATGAGGAAGGTAACTCGCTTAAAGGAGTTGCAGAGATTATTGTTGCCAAACACAGAAATGGTCCCACGGGCGATATACACCTGAAATTTGTACGTGAGTTTGCCAAGTTTGTGGATATGGATGATACCTTGGCCATGGTCGACGATGATGAGAACGGTTTCACCATCTCCTCCAAGATGAACCAGGAGGGAGAAGGCCTGGCCAATACTGATATTGGAATGAACAATGGTTTTGACGGACCGGCACCCTTTTAAGACAGTCGAAAGCTATTAAAATAGAAGAGGCAGCCTGAGTAAGGCAGCCTCTTGTGATATATAGATGCAAGGTCTGATCTGATCGCCTAAAAGGCGGCAGTCATCCAGCTTTCAATTTTCAGATCGGCTTCTGCATAAGTGCTTTCAAATGGGCTGGTCATCCAGCTTTCAATTTTCAGATCGGCCTCTGCATAAGTGCTTTCAAATGGACCGGTCATCCAGTTTTCAATGGCCAGATCAGCATCTGCATAAGTGCTTTCAAATGGACCGGTCATCCAGTTTTCAATGGCCAGATCAGCATCTGCATACCTGCTTTCGAAGGGGGAGCTTATCCAGGCCTCAACATCATAATCTTCTTCATAAGTAATATCTGCATGCTTGTATGTATAGGACATATATTCGACCGGCTCCTTATCGGCCTGTCCGAATAAGATAACACCCAGTGCCATCATTAAGGTGATTAAGGTAGTTTTTATAGTTCTCATGACTCTTGCAATTATTTAGGTTTTAATGATGCCAGTAATGTATCACAAGATGTGCCAAACTTTATAAGAAGCACATAAACAGATAATTATATGTATATTATTCATTTGTTAAAACTAATTAATTCTGAACGAAAGTGTAACAGAGGTGTACGTAATCGTACACTAAGCTTGCTTTGTTAATTGAGTCTTGTCTATATCCAGATAGTGGACATCCACTCCTCAATTTCAATCTCCTCATCGATCTCTGCATTCTGCTCAAAGGGTTTGATCATCCAGGATTCAATAATTAGATCGGCTTCGTAGTAGTTGCTCTCAAAGGGCTTGGTCATCCATTCTTCAATGCCCATATCTAAATCGGTAGGAGCAAAATATATTCTGCTACTGTGTACTGCCTCGAAATAGTCTCCGGAGGTGGTTCTGGCAGGAAACTGATCAACCCTGTGTTCCATGCGATTGCTTGTTAAGTTGTAATAAGAGGAATAGTATAGCAGATCATCGCTGTTCTGTGAAAGTAGCTGTCCGAAGCAGATTGTAGTTAGTGCAAATCCTGCAATGCTTAAAAATAGTTTTATTGTTTTCATGGCCTTAGAATTTAATTGTTAACGTAGTATACCTGTATATTCATATTACATGCCAAGTCACGTAACACGTAGATAATAAACCAGATATGATTTATCTGTATATGTTAAAAAAGGATAAATCTGACCGAAATTGTGACAGGTCTGTTCGATAGCGTATGCCCTGGATAATCCTCTGGTACAGTCTTGATGCATCTTTTTGATTTTTCATTTGTCTATTTAATTGTAGAGTTGGAACTAAGTTTAAATACATAAGATATAATGATGAGAAAACTATGGCTCATTGGAGTAGTACTTTCGGCTGTGACACTTTCAGGATGTTCTTATTTCGGACCCTGTCTGAATGGATCCGGTCCGGTTATCGCCGAGCAGCGCGAAGTTGGAGAGTTTACGGGGATTAACAACACAGGATCTTTTAATGTATATGTTACAAAGGCTGATAGTTTTTCTGTGGAGGTCGTTGCACAGGAGAATCTGATTCCTATTGTTGAGACCTATGTGTCGGGAGGTACATTGATTATTGAGACTGAGAATAATACTTGTTTCAAATCCAGCGCACCCGTAGAGGTGCATATTTCTTTACCCGAAACAGAGGTTTTGGTTCTTACGGGGTCAGGACGTGTATTTGCTGATATGCTTACAAGTACAGAGGTGGAAATTTCTAATTCTGGCTCAGGTTATATGGAAATTGATTCGGTCATATCTGAAACATTTGTCCTGGATAATTCCGGGTCAGGTTATATCAGTGTAATAGGAAGTTATGTGAGCGATGTTGATGTTTACCAGTCTGGTTCAGGTGACATCCTGTGTGGCACCTTGAATGGAACAGGCGAGATGGATATACGGCACAGCTCTTCGGGCCTGGTAAGTGCAGTTATTATTGATGGAGTAGTGATAGATGTGGTTCTGAGTGGTTCAGGAAGGGTCGAATTGGCTGGAGATCTTGAAGTGGCAGAGTATTCCCTCAATTCGTCCGGAAGACTTGATGCCCTTGATCTGGAAGTTTCGGATGTGGAAGCCAGTAGTACTGGTTCAGGAAATATCTATGTGTGGGCTGTGGATCTACTGGACGCCACCATAACAGGATCGGGCGATATTGTTTACTTGGGAAATCCAAGAATCTCCGTCAGGATAACAGGCAGCGGAAGCCTCAGGCCTTACTAAACTCCGGCCCCTTCAACCACAATAACGATTTCACCTTTTACAGTTCCCTGGCTATAGTGCCGGACAAGTTCCTCCAGGGTGCCTCTAAGAGTTTCCTCGTGAACTTTTGTTAGTTCCCTGGAGACTGATCCTTTTCTGTCGGGACCAAAATGTTCTACCATCTGGGTCAAAGTTTTTACAAGCCTGTAGGGCGATTCATAGAGCACCATGGTACGGGTCTCAGTGCTGAGTTCAGTGAGCCGTTTCTGCCGGCCTTTTTTTTGCGGAAGGAAACCTTCAAATACAAATTTCTCACAGGGAAGTCCTGAATTAACCAGGGCTGGAACAAAGGCTGTTGGACCAGGTAATGATTCAACAGAGATACCTTCTTTAATACAGGCCCTGACCAGGAGAAATCCGGGGTCTGATATACCCGGTGTTCCTGCATCAGTGATCAAAGCGATTGATGTACCACCCATCAGGCGTTGAACAAGGTTTTCGATGGTGCGGTGTTCGTTAAACTTATGGTGTGAATGGACTGGTTTGCTGATCTGAAAATGCTTTAAAAGAATCCCGGACTTACGGGTATCTTCTGCCAGTATCAGGTCTACCTCCTTCAATACCTCAATGGCCCTGAAGGTGATATCGCCAAGATTTCCGATGGGAGTTGGGACCAGGTATAGCTTCGACATGGTCTTACCGGGTATATCTTCTTTTGAGAAGTCCTTTGAGGATTTCTACACCCTCATGATCCATGCTTCCTTCA
>Ga0209633_10004880_pt1 | contig 11940 bp, 9 predicted proteins | sample Cruoilmetagenom1_FD_187290 | JGI IMG/M metagenome (GOLD analysis project Ga0209633, IMG submission 187290) | Oil polluted marine microbial communities from Coal Oil Point, Santa Barbara, California, USA - Sample 1 (SPAdes) (version 2) | ecosystem: Environmental > Aquatic > Marine > Oil seeps ... | reverse complement strand
AATTTTTCAGCAGCTAAAGTCAGTTTTCCCAGGATTTCCGGACAATCAACAAGCACTGAAAAACTCACATCCGGAAACACACGTTTCAACTGGAAAAATCTCTCTATATGGGGTCCTACCGGCTGATACGCCAGAAGAATATCCTCCCCGCCGTTCTCTGCGGTCATTTCAGCCTCGGCAATGGTAGAGCATTTGAATTTTTTTATACCGCAGGATCGTTGAAGGGCCACCAGCTTCGGTAACTTATGCGTTTTAACATGAGGTCGCAGCCTCTTCACATTTCCGGCAATACGAATCATCAGGTCAATATTATTACGAACCCGATCGGGATAGATGAGCAGCGCCGGACTGGGTACAATTTCAGGTTTTTTCAAGACATACCAGTTTTCTTTGTCTGTCATATCATCGATATTATACCGTTTTTAAAGAAGTTACTTTACCTTTGAAGCTACAGTCCTTTTCTCCTCGTAAAGAAGTATAGAAAGAACTACTATGGAGGTATGACTGTGGATTCACTGACATCCATTCTTGAAGAAGAATTCTCTCTGGCTTTTAATGTCAAAGACGAAAAGGCCCTGAAACGCTCTCTCACAATCTTAACCGGGAATATGGTTTCCAAAGAGGATTACCTGAAAGAAACTAATACTGTCTCATCAGACATCAAACTTCTGGCCACCCGGATGGAAGAAGGATTCAAACGGATTGATTCCCGGCTGGAAGCCAATGAATTAAGATTCAATCGACTCACCGGTCTGATTTCCCTGGGTTTCATCGTGATAACAGTACTTATCACCGTATATCAGTTTCTTACCTGAACAAAGCCGCTTTCAGAACTTCCGGTTAAAGGGCTTCTCCTTTCTCATTCGCAGCAGTAATAAAAGGGGAATCAGAACATAGGGAAGATTGAGACTCAGGAATTTTGGAACGTTCTGACAGCGCCATTGGGGCTCACCGAAAAACTCAACTCCGAAAACGACAATTCCGGTAATCACCGAAATACTGGTGGCATACATCACTGCAGGTACCTGAATACCGTTCCACCCTTTTACTGCAGCAAGGATAAATCCCACATAGAAAATCGGATATACAAATGCCGAAAGACCTGTCACAAAACGCATCCAGATCGGGGCCGGATGTTCTGCAGTATGAAGGAACAACGGATCTGTCCCATAAGCGTAGTTATAGTTCGCCCGGGCCAGAAAATTAGGGCTATCCGGTGACATTTCAATACCGAGAGTGGGGATGAGATCCGCAATTCCGGAAGTGACAATGAACAATGCAAATATCACAATAAAAAAGATATCGATGGGACGTTCCCTCAGGGGTAAAGGGTTGTTTTTCATAAAAAGAGAATATATCTATCCCGCCTTCAAGTAAATGCCTTTTTCTCCTCGTTAATTTCTTTGACTCAATGGACACCCGATTCAACCGGCTCACCGGTCTCATCTCCCTGGGGTTCATCGTCATTACAGTACTTATCACGGTTTATCAGTTTCTCTCCTGACTTTCAACCATAGCCCCGCCAAGGCAGACATCCCCATCGTAGAGAACCGCAAATTGACCCGGCGCCACCCCCCGGTCACCTTCATCCATTTCAATTTCCAACCGCTCCATCCCGTCTTGCTCCTGGGTGGATGAATCCGCAAGGGTGCGAACAGTTGCACCGATAAGTTTGGGACCGTGACGCAGCTTGAGAACCAACCTGGCCGGCAACTCCGGTCGGCCTGAAATCCAGTTGGGATTTACGACGGTAAACTGTCTCCGGGAGACAGCGGCAGCTTCCATGGAACCGGCCACCGTCACAATATTCTCATCCATGCTTTTCTTTACAACATACCAGGGCCCTCCGGATAAACCGAGACCGCTGCGCTGACCGATGGTATAAAACCACGTTCCTTTATGGGTCCCCAGCTTCCGGCCGGTATCCGCCTCGATGATATCGCCTTCTTTATCACCCATGTAGTGACGCACAAAATCTGAATATTTGATCTTCCCCAGAAAGCAGATACCCTGGCTGTCTTTGCGTGATTTGGACGGAAGATCCCACTTCTCAGCCAGCAGACGCACATCGCTCTTCATCATTCCCCCAATGGGAAACATGGCAATGGCCGCCTGCTCCTGAGAGAGATGAGAAAGAAAGTAAGTCTGATCCTTTACCGGATCCGGTGAACGATGAATCCGGAACAGCCCGTTCTCATCTTTGGAAATCACCGCATAATGACCCGATGCCACCTTATCGAAGCTCTCCCCCACCCTGTCCAGAAAAGCTCCGAACTTGATGCGCTGGTTGCAGAAAATATCCGGGCTGGGGGTCCGCCCCGCCTTGAGCTCAGATACGGTGTAAGACACCACACGGTCCCAGTACTCCCGCTGCAGGCTCACCACCTTCAAGGGTATGTCCGTCATCTCACAGACCCCCCGGGCGTACTCCATATCCTCTTCCCACGGGCACGACCCCAGGGAAGCCAGCTCATCTTCCAGCCATATCTTCAAATAGTAAGCGGTAATATCCGCACCCGGGTACTTCTCTTTGAGAGAAACCAGCGCTGTCGAACTGTCAACGCCTCCGGATAGTAAAACTGCAATCTTCACCGCTGCATCATCACCATACGGGGTAAGAATTTCAAGGTCTGTTTTTTGTATATGACCTCTGCCGTCCTATCGGAAGATTCCGCTTCTACAATTCCCCACGATATAGAGCGAGAATATTCTCCAATGGCGTATTCGGCTGAAGATTATGACATGGTGCTATGATATAGCCGCCATTTTTTCCAAGAATACGATTACATTCATGAACTTCCCGTTCTACATCCTCAACAGTTCCGAATGGTAAAATTTTCTGATTCTCTATAGCCCCATGGAAGATCACATCTCTGCCAAACTCTCTCTTGAGCCTTTCCCGCTCCATTCCCGGACACACATACTGAATAGGGTTCAATATATCGATACCAAGTTCAACCAACTCACGAATGATATAAAAGGCCGATCCGTCACTATGATAAAATACTTTTTTATTCAAAGAGTGTGCTGTCTCGATGATTCGTTTAACATGAGGTTTAAGAAACTTTTCCCAAAGTTCAGTTGAGAACATCTGTCGGTCCTGCATGCCCATATCATCCGAATAGTAGATAAAATCAATCTCCGGAGAAGCAGCAATTGCCCTTTTAATATAATCAATCTGAATATCAGCGATCCGTTCCAAGGCCTTATGAAGAAAAATCGGATTCAAATACAAATCCATAAGTGCTTCATCCAAAGATCGCATACCTGAATAGACTTCAAAAAGGGCAATAAAACTCAGCATGGTTGCCCGACCATGAAATTCTTCAACCTGTTTGGGAAGAGAAGAATAATTAAACAAGTTGCTATCCGGCCAAATGAAGTTCTCTAATTCCCCGGAAGTTTCAAATGTTTTAATCGGATAGAAAGAGTTTTCCAGATAAACTCCTCCATCATAGGGCTTTGGACGAAGGCCGGTACCCCACTCATTAAATGTTTCATCCTCTGCGGGCATCTTTAAAACAGGTACTTCACCCGTGTATGCAGCCTGAACCCAGCAGATCTTATCAATATTCAAGGCATCATAAAGATCCAGATCGTTATCAACACCAAGGTATTCCTTAAGGCTTACAGAAACTTCATCGGTCATCCAGATATCTCGAGGAACCCGATCGACAGTTTTTCTATCAACAGTATTCAATATCCGTATTCTTGAGGTCATGCTTTGATAGCTCCAGCAGACATTCCGGCAATAATTTTCCTGTTGAAGAATATAAACAGGATTAGCATGGGGATTGTAATAATAACCACATCAGCAAAAAGTAAATTCCAATTACTGTGATATTTACTTATAAAATTATAAAGAGTCAGCTGTATCGTCACATTCTTCTTTCCTGGAAAGAAATAAAGCGGATTTACAAAATCATTAAATATATTAACTGAAGATAATACGATAATCGTTGCTGTTGTAGGTTTTAACAATGGAAAAATAATCTGGAAATAAAGACGGAAGGAACTGCTGCCATCCACTATTGCAGCCTCATCGATTTCTCTAGGTATTGTTGCCATGAATCCTTTGTAGATTAAAGTCGAAAAGGACATAGAAAGAGCAACTTCTATCATTACCATACTGAACATGGTTTTAAAAATACCGAGGGACATCAATAGCCAAATCGTAGGAACAATTGCCGGAGGAAGAATCAATCCTGTCAGAATAAAAAAATTAATAACAGGCGTCGCTTTACCGATTCTCCTTTGAGCCACATACCCCGCCATTGAACAAAATAATACAAGAACAAGGAGGGAAAACAATGTAATCATAATACTGTTTTTGAAAGCTGTCAGCACAACACCCTTGTCAGTAGAAAGAACCTCTTTGATATTATCAAGCAATAAAAACTGCTCCGGAGCTGACATCTTCATTAGAGAGGCTTCTCTAGGATTTTTAGCTGCTGAATTTATAATAAAATAGAAAGGTATGCCAAAAATAACGAGCGCAGAAATAATTCCTGTTATCTCCATTAAGAGGCGTCTTGTCCTGGATATCATAGATCTACCTCTCGGGAGTTTAAATATTTATATATAGGAAATGCAATTACCGAGACAAGAATGAAGAGAAAGACATTTCCGGCTGTCGAAAGGCCGAAGAATCCGCTGCTGTACTGCTTGTATATAATTGAGGCAAGAAGATCGGTTGTGAAACCTGGGCCTCCTTTGGTCATACTCCAAATTAAATCAAAGGTTCTCAGCCCGCCTATTAAAGCCAGAATAATTACGGAATTCATCGCCGGACGAACCAGCGGAAGGGTGATATGTCGAAACTTGTCAAATCTGTTACCACCATCAATCGATAGAGCTTCATAATATTGCGTTGGGATAGAAGAAATTCCAGCAATAAAGATTACCGTTGCTATACCAACGCCCTTCCATACATCTACATTGATAACAGAAAGAAGAGCCAGTTTTGTATTCCCTAACCAATCCGGACCGGTTATACCAATAAACATCAAACCCCTGTTTATCGCACCCTTTGATGGATGCATCAAACTGTTGAAAGTAATTCCAACCGCAATTGTGCTTATCAAATTCGGGAAGAAAACAACAGCTCTCAAATAGTTTTTTGTTCTGATTTCAGAGGTCAGGTAAACCCCCAGAGCCAAGCCAAAAACAACCTTGAGACCACAAGTCAGAAAGGCATAAAGAAAAGTATTCTGAAAACCGATCCGTAGAGAATCTTCTGAGAAAAACATCCTGAAGTTCTCAAGGCCGATATATGTCCAATCCGTTAAGGTCCACCTTGTCAGGCTGAAAAAGAGTGAGCTGATAGCTGGAATCAGAAAGAAAATAGTAAAAACCAATCCTGCTGGGAGTAAAAATAGGTAACTGTAATAGTTTTTCATCTGCTTTATCATATGGAATTTCCCGAAAAAGAGAGCAGATTGGACTCCAATCTGCTCAGATTTTAATTATTCAAGGTTCTGACAAATTTGCAAATTATAATCTCTGGTTTTACCAACCAGGTAAATTAAGCTGTTTTGCCTGTTTTTCCGTATCCCTGTCATATTTTTCAGCTGCATCAAGAGGTTCAGAAATACCAGAACCTACTTCAACACAGATTTGTGGAGAATTTGGAGCCTTAACAGGGGTGATGAACTCAAGTGCCGGAGCTGTCTGGTCGTTTTCAAAGTACTTCATCAGATCCAGAACTCCAGAGGGAGTATCTGCCGGAAGTTCAACACCCTTAACAACAAAAGGGCCATCCGCTTTATTTGTTGCAGAATAAATAGCAAGGCCCTCAGGAGAAACGTAGAAATCAGCCCATTGTTTTGCCAAATCTACATTTTCCCCATCTTTGTAGATGTAAATTGAATTGGGCAGCCATACAGTAGTACCATTCAGTCCCGGAGCATTATCAGGCTGTGCGAAAAAACCAATATCTTCAACCTGATCAGGATAATTATTGGTCAGTGCGGCAAATGCAAAAGTAAGCATGGGATAGTGGACACCATCTCCTTCAGCAAGCATTCCCAATGCTTCATCATAGGTTGTTGCAAGGTAATCACTGTTCATAAAATCCCGCTCTTGAACTTCTTTGTATTTATAAAAAGCCTCAAGTGCCGCTGGTGTTGTCGCATATTTTGCTTCATTTTTCGTGAACCTTTCAGCAAAATCAGGTACCTGCTGCTGAACATAGTAAAAGTCCGAAAGAAGGAAAAGCTGGGCAGTCCAATCATCCTTGTATGAACCGATAACGGCTGTTTTTCCGGCATCTTTTACAACTTGGCAATTGTCCATGAACTCATCCCATGTCATCGGAACTTCAAGCCCCAGTTCTCTATAAGCTTTCTTGTTATAAAGAATACCACCGGCAGCAGAAGAACTGGCAGGTATACCGAATATTTTGCCGTTTACCGTTACCGTCTGTTTATAGCTACTGGAAATCTTATCCATGTAGCTTTCATTGGTCAGGTCTACAAAATTCCGCTCTGGATTTAAAGCTGTCAGCAAAGATCCGGAATTAAAGTAAACCAGATCGGACATTTCGCCGGTTGCAAGGCGTGTCTTGAGGAGATTCTCCCCTTCTGCACTTCCGGGCCTGAGTTCAATTTCAGTTGCAACTCCCGTTTTGCTTTCAAAAGCAGCCGCAACAGCTTTAATACCGTCAAGGGAAGTGGCATTATCGATTAATAAGACAAGAACGGGACTCTCTTCACTCTGGTCGCTCACGTTGTCACTGTTGCCGTTTGCAAACAGCCCTGGTAGCACAACCAGACAAATAATGGCAATTACCAGCATCAATTTCTTCATAAATGCTCCTTAATTTAGATTTATTACAGAATAATGGTGTATATCATTGGAGAAAATGGACTATCTGGTACAAGGATGTGGAAAAATTAACTCTATAAACGTAATTCTCTATATTGAAGCGGAGAGATACCTTTGGTTGCCTTGAATACCTTGCTGAAATACGATGCATCTTCATATCCCACCATGAGTGAAAGATCTTTTAAAAGAATTTCAGAAGATTCTTTCATTAGAATGATACTTTTTTCAATACGTAATATTCGAATGAACTCAGTGACACTCTGGTCCATATATTTATGAAATATTTTGTTCAAATATGACTGGGAAATACTGAAAGTCCGACATAAAAAGGGAACTGATAACTCATCTCCAATATGAGTTGAAATATAGCTGGTAATCCTTTCCAGTGATTCACGGCTTCCCATTTTCGGCGTTAAAGATTCGATATGAGAGAGAGCGGTTTTGAAGATAATAATAAAACGATCAAATAAATCATTATAATTAAGACTGTCCATAACCGCAGTATCCAGTTCTACTTCCAGGCTAATCTCAATATCACATTTATCGGGACAATATTGAAGCACATGGGTAATGATGTGTCTCAGCTCTATTAACAGCTTCAGCATTGGTAATCGATCTTTTTGCCAAATATGGAAATGGGACTTAAGATCCTGGTTAAGAATATCAGCCTTTCCATTCTGACAGACAAAATCCAGCTTTTTGAAAAAGAGGGAATCCAGGGAAGTGATTTTTAACCCTTCAGATGTAGATGGAGAATCTTCGAAAAAAATACGAGATTCTCCCAGAATTGATTGTTCTCTAAGAATTTGGTAAAGCTTTGTTAGATGAAGATTTGTTTTATTTACCGGAAAGCTTATAGCTAAAACTGCGTTATAGAAAGAGCTGCTTGGTAGAGAGATACTGAGCTTTTTTACAAGCTCCTGGAATCGGCTGTAGTGAAGCTTCTCAGCCTGGGCTACTAAACACCATTCATTATCATCCCGCCCTTCGAAAAGCCAGACAGACTCTTTTTCTTTCGGAAGTAAAACTCCAATAAATTTATCTATCATTTCTTTTGAAGGTTTATTCCCAATAGCTTGAGTAAATCGGGAATGTAGGCCATTTCGTCTGATAACCGCCATCAGGAGTTTTCCTGCAGGTTTTGTTCCTGAAGTTATTTGACCTGAAAGCTGCAAGATGAGATCCCTTCGTATATCATCATATTTACGAAGAGAAAGCTTTCTATGAACCTTTTCAAGGAGGGAGACAAGGGCCGGGATATTAATTGGTTTAAGAAGATAATCAATAACATCAGATTTTATAGCTTTTTTAGCATATTGAAATTCCTGATACCCGCTAATGATAATTGAATAGATTTCGGGCTGGAAATCTTTAACTCTGGCGACTAAATCCATCCCATCCATTCTGGGCATCCGAATATCGCTGATAAGAAGATCGGGGTTCATTTTTTCTACCATTTCAAAAGCCTGAAATCCATCTTCAGCTATCCCGACTACCTCAAAGCCGAGACACTTTTTCTTAATTATCGAATTCAGATGACGCTGTGCTGCCGGCTCATCCTCTGCAAGAATTATTTTGAAAATCATTTTTCCCCCGGCTCTTTATTCATTTCCCCACTAATTTGAATCTCAACACCACCCTTTGGAAGGTTGTCAATTTTAAATCTGAATTTATCATGATAGTAAAGAAAGAGACGGGCATATGTATTTGCAAGTCCCAGACCGCCCAAATTCAGTTCAACATTGGAAGATGGTGAATTAAGGACCTCCCTGATTTCAGAAAAACGCGTTCGAATTTGTTTCAATTTATTCTCAGAAATCCCGCTGCCATCATCTGCAATACTTAAAAGCCAGCCATCAACCTCATTATGGAAACCTTTTATTTTAATATTTACCTTCTTCCTGCTCTTATGGAAGTTATGATTAATACTGTTTTCAATAATGGGCTGAAGTATCATCTTGGGAATTTTAACTTTCAAGATTTTTTTATCCATGAGGCAGGAATAGGTAAGTTTGTGCTCATATCTATTTTTCATTAACGACAAATAGTTCATTGCATGATCAATTTCAAACTTGATTGTCGTATCCCGCTCTCCTGTTGAGGTTGAGTATCGTAACAATGCCGCCGTTCTGTCACAGACATCACAAATATCTTCATTTCCACTTTCCAAACCCATACTTGAAATGACATTCAACAGATTATAGAGAAAGTGGGGGTTAACCTGAGCCTGAAGAGAATCAAAATTAGCCTGAAGTTGTAGTGATTGAGAAACAATTTCTCGATTTAGAGCTTCATTAAGACGATTGTGGAAGTGAGTCAGAGCAAAGTCTAATGCTTCTATTTCGTTATTTGCGTTATTCAAATTCGCGGATGTTGGCAAAGACCCGAGTTCAATTGTATCTATGTGCTTCCTTAACTCTCTGAGAGGCCTTGTCAGTTGAATAGTAAAGTATCTGATTCCATAAAGTGAAATTAACAAAACTGCCATGGTTATCATAAAAAATATCCATATTGTTTTTACCGTTGCTGAGATTCCAGCCCAACGATCTCTACTGATTTCTATACTGATATGCGAATATTTAGAAATTGTTTGATATGTATACGGGTCCCTGAAGAATACCCATCTCCTCGGCAGCGGTAAATTTATAGACTGATAAAGGATTTCTCCTTCCCGGGTACGTGTTGTTACGCTGATATTCATCTCATCTGGAGTATTGAAAATTTTTTCTACTATTGAATAGGGATTCTGAATTTCAATATATCCAGTGATTTTTCCCTCTTGAAAATCATCCACAGCCCTGATAATTCCCATTACTGGAACCCGACCCTCTACATCCCATGGGTCCAGATACATCGGCATCACCATAATTCGGCCAGAGAGATTACCGCTTCGTTCCAGATAAATATTGTTGTCCAGCCAGTGACGTATCGTGGCTTTCTCCGGATATGAATCAAAATTATTACTGTAATAATCCAAAGAGGGTGTGTACACAGAAACTCTATAGAAATCACGCATCAGGGAGTACCGATATATCGATTTCTCAATATATTTTAATGCCTCTACAATATCTTTCTGATAACGGCCATCATCTCTCTCAAAATGGGCCAGGGTTACTAAGGACGGAATAAATTCCGATAGCGAAAGTATATCCGTCGATGCAAAATCCATGGTGGAAATGACAGTATCGAGCTGATCAGACATCCGATCTGCTCGGTTTACCAAATCCTGATATACAGCTTTATCCGTTTTTGAAACCTTAGAAATAAAATACACCAGACTGAAAGAAACAATTAAAACCGTTACAAAAAGAGAATAAGTAAGCAGGATCCGAGCCTGGAAACCTGCCTGTTTCATTCTGATTTCCTCCAGTTTAAAACTTTATACTATTCTACCTAACGCTGCTTCGGCATTTTTTTATTGAAATCATACACTCCGGAGCCTAACAGTAACACCTTTTTTTCACCTGGGATTGTAAGTTCTCCAATTGCATTAACAGGAATCTCAACAGTTACGTTAAAATCATCTCCAACGCTCCGCCAATTGATTGAGGCCGAGCCATAAGGGGTTGAAAGCCTGGCTGAGGCTGATGAAATTCCACCTCCAGGCTGTGGCTTGAACAGTATCTTCTTGTATCCTGGAGATGTCTCATCAGCAGAAATACCGGCAACTGTTCCATAAAGCCAGGAACCAACAGAGCCATACGCATAATGATTAAAAGAATTCATATCGGGACTCCAGAGGGAACCATCCGGTTTGAGTCCATCCCAATGCTCCCATATCGTTGTTGCCCCCATTTTCACCTGATACAACCAGGAAGGATAATCTTCTTGCAGCAGGAGTTTGTACGCCACATCGGTCCTTCCATTACAGCTAAGTGCGTCACAAATGTAAGGAGTTCCAAGGAAGCCTGTCGTCAGATGGGTTCCTTCCTTCTCAAGAAGAAGTACCAGATCATTCACTGTACGTTTAACATAGTCTTGAGGAGTCAATGAAAAGTATAAAGCAAGGGCGTGAGCTGTTTGCGTTGAGACGGCAAGACGGCCTGATGGTGTAAAAAACTCTTCCTGGAAAGCTTGACGGATTCGATTGTAGAGTGAGCTGTAATACCCGGTATCTTCAGCTTTTTCCAGGAGCAATGCCGTTTTTCTGAGTATATCAACTGAATTAGCGTAAAACACAGTTGCGGTAAAATCATTGGGGGTAGCTCCGAAATAACTGCCCTCTTTGGCATCAATAGCTACCCAGTCTCCAAAATGGAATCCTGAATCCCATATAAGCCTGTCCCGGGCATGTTTCTCGATGTAAGCTACCCAACGTTTCATTACACTATAATTTTCTTCAAGCACCCGGCGATCGGCATATTGTCTGTAGATTTCCCAGGGACAGATAACCGCAGCATCGGCCCATCCAGTTGCCGAATGATTCGACTCAAGCAAATCGTCATTTCCTGCAACATCATTCAGGACATCAGGAATGACATGGGGCACACCCCCGTCAGTAAGCTGTTCACTCTTGAGATCTCGGAGCCATTTTGTAAAAAATGATACAGAGTCTCTGAGATTGCAGGCTGTAGCAATGAAAACCTGTGCATCTCCGGTCCAACCAAGACGTTCATCCCGCTGGGGACAATCCGTCGGTATATCTAAAAAATTACCCTTCATTCCCCAATGAATATTGTGATGAAGCTGGTTAATCAGGGGATGGGAGCACTCGAAGGAACCTGTCTGAATCATCTCTGAATGCAGTACGACAGCCTTAAAATTATCCTTTTCAGGTATTCCGGGATATTCTTCCAGAAGAACATATCGAAAACCCTGAAATGTGAAGTTCGGATTGTATTCTTCAACCCCATTGCCACTCAGGATATATTTGATTTTCTGTTTGGCTGAACGGAGGTTTTCAGTATATAGATTTCCTTCTGAATCAAGTATTTCAGCATGCTTCAGGACGACTCTATCACCCCTTTTTCCTGACACTCGAAATTGGACCCAACCGGTTAAGTTCTGCCCAAAATCCAGGATTGTTCTCCCTTCAGTATCTTTAAGAAACTTAACAGGGTTCAGAACCTCCTGTGCTGTCACCAGCGGGCCATCCTGAGCACATACGATTGATGG
>Ga0209633_10004879_pt1 | contig 11942 bp, 9 predicted proteins | sample Cruoilmetagenom1_FD_187290 | JGI IMG/M metagenome (GOLD analysis project Ga0209633, IMG submission 187290) | Oil polluted marine microbial communities from Coal Oil Point, Santa Barbara, California, USA - Sample 1 (SPAdes) (version 2) | ecosystem: Environmental > Aquatic > Marine > Oil seeps ... | reverse complement strand
TAATCGAATACGTTAGATGTGTTCGTTTACGCAACAACACCTCAAGTTGTCCGCGATTTCCCCATTCGGCCTGTCCCGCACTGATAAAAGAAGATCGCAACAATAAACTCAGTTCATTTAACGGAAGTGGTGTTGAAAAGAACTGCAATAAGCGAAGAACTTGTTTAACCGGCGCGTAATGTGGCAAGGGTAAGCCTAGTGACACGTTATATGGCTTATCAAACGGCACATCAACTCCATACGTCGCGCCGGGGTAAAAAGCAGTTTTAAAGGCAGTTTCAAGCGTTTGTCGCACCACTTCTAGTTCCGGCACAACAATACCAATGGATGCATTTGGCGCTTCTTCAAGCCTTTCTCGCGCCCATTGCGCCATCACATTCATTTCTTCAGCTACATCAGTTGTACTGACGACATGAGCGGCGCCCTTAATATCCGTTGGCTCAAACATCAGCACATCAGCACCGCATTTACTTAACGTCTGTATTAACGTTTTCTGTAACGGCGTTAATACATCAAAACCCGCCAACACAAATTGATTGGGACATGGAACTTGTTCATTAGTCAGAAGTGAACACACCGTATCCGACAATTGCACGCGGTCAATCCACTGGCCTTTCACTAACGCATGTTTATACGCACGGTGCCAACGGTCAAATGCTGCATGATCGGCGTTATCGGATAATTCAAACGATGGCCCTTGGCCGATAAGCCATTGCACGCCTAATTGTCGCGCTTTACTCGCGGCCTTTGCGGTCGCAGACACGTTCATTAATTCAGCATCGGCTGATTCATTAATAACACGTTCCCACAACACCAAGCATTGTTCAGGTGTTAATAAGGTTTTATGTGTCAGTGGTGCATTGTCTGAGTTTGATACCGTATCGAAACGCGTTTGCCATTGCTGCAACAACCACGCTTCGAGTGAAACGATGGTAGGCGACACCCAAGAGACCACCCCCTCATCAAGATACGTTTGATCAACCCTACCCAACAAACGACGCGCCAAACGTTGGTTTACCGTGAGCAACACAGCGCCTTGTTTTAACGCCAATAAAACATCAGAAAAATTCATCCGCCAAGCGTACCAAAATCACCGCACCAAATCAGAAAAAAACATCCCCCTTTTTATAGCCAGATAGTCGTTTATATAATGTCAGTTACTCAGACAGTTAAAAATGGGGCATTACTTTTTTAACCAGCTTTTATTCGGTAATTGAATAAAACGACCCGCGCTTGTTTTTTCCATGGCTTTTTTTCCAGCCAATTGCTCAACCACGCTTAATGGTTTACCAACTTTAGCGGCCACCTCTGCGTATTTTTGTTTACGTTTGGTATTAATATTGCTCATCAATGCCTTAACGTCAGCAGCTGGAGCACCTGTTGGGCTGGCCAAATAACCAGAGGGTGTTTCACCCACTAAACCCTTGCTTTTTGCACTTTGCAAATCAATGGCAAAACAAGCGGTTGACGCGCTAAAAACAAGAGCAGCTAATAGAATTTGTAAATATTTCATCATCATTCTCCTTAAAATAAACCTGAATCTTCGGACAGTATCGAATCCAGCTCTTTATCAACTTTTACCCGAATTTCATGTTCAATTTTTACATTTAAATTAATCGTGATGGGTTTATCCGAGGCTTCCACTCTCACCGTTGGCGTACACCCACTGGTCGCTATTAGCAACATACAAATACTTCCAACACTCGTTATACCGATAATTTTTTTCATGCAACACCTCATCTGTTCATTGGCAATAATATTGATTGGTCGACGTCGTCGCTTTAGAGCCGATAAACTCTTCTATTTTCGAATCAATCCCTGACTGTATACGCATCGCTTCAATGGCCCCTTTCAACGCTATTTCGGTATTCAAGTTTAAATTTATCGGGCGGCCGTTTGCGACATCTGGGTTGTTACCCGAAATTGCTGATTTAAAGAAAAGCGTATCGTCATCGTAAGCTATTTTACTGTTCAGCGCTGTGTAGTTAAAATTTTCTAACACATCCAAGGTCAGTTTTAATTGCTCATTAACATCAGCACTTTGACTCAATGGCGTGGTGTAGCGTATTTTTCCGCCTCCAACACTTCTCATCGCACCATCAAGCACATTAACTTGCCCCTTAGAATATTGAATAGGAATACGCCCAGATAGTTTACCGCTAGTCTGTAAACCGTCCATTTCTTGAGTCTGAACCAATTCAGATAAATCCAACTCATTCACCATGACAGCCAATTGCATATCTTCGTTGATATTAATATCTTCATCACGAACCTCCACTACACCTGAAAACACGTTTGCTTTAAACAAAGACGTTTTAACGTGCCAATCATTAAGATGGTCATAAATAGCACCCTCTAGCACAACATTGTTGGCCTTTATGCCCATATTCAACGCTTTCATCGTGCCCTTAAACTGGGCATAAAGCGTATCAAATGGCGCCGCCTTTTTCATCTCATTTGATGCTGATTGTTGAACAGGCGAGCTTAACTGAAGCTGAACTCCATCAAATGTACCTTTCTCATAAATACCTTGTATGCCTTTTAGTGACACATCTAGTTGACGAAACCTGGTCTTATTATCGTTCAACTCAACAACGACATGCCCCGTAAACACCCCATCCGTTACATCAAATGGAAGCACGGATGTATTCAGCCATTTCCTGAACGTTTTATCGTTAGAAAAACCCCGTTCCCAACGCATATCAATTAAATGACCTACCTGTTTCATAGGTTGCCAGCTTGCATCGAATATCGGTTCATTACATGCATTGGTAAACTTAATAGATGCCTGATTAGCTGTTAAATTTTCGAACAAAATTTTACTGTTAATCACCATTGGAGGAATGTAATGCGTCTCGTTTGAGACCTTGACTTCCATTGCATCACTCGCTGAGCGAACATGTATATGTTTATTTTTTAAATAGACACTCGAGTGAACGCCGAATTGTTTAGCACTGTAATCAGCAGAATTAAAACCGTTGCCGTTCAATGAAAATCTAACATTAGAAACATTCTGCGTTTTTAAGTTTACTGAAAATGTTTGTTTCGGCAGGCGCAATGACACCACCCGCGCTGCGTGTTCGCTAAATCGAATTGAGCGCATACTTAATGCATTGTTTGATGATGCCTTAATCGTTAACTGATCTCTCTCAAGCTCAATTCGGCTGTCAACAACCCCAGTTAACGACCCAATAGACAATTTTTCTAGCCCCAATGGGTTGCGAATATTAAGTAAATCCATATAGCCTTTTATCTGAAAACTTTTGTTTAATGCCACCCCGGTCTCGGATACAGCAAGATTCATTTCAGACAATGTCAGGCTTATCAGGCGTTCACCTTGTTCGGCATATTCAAGTCCAAATTCACCGCCACTCATCGACAAACCTTCACCCTGAAAATCATAGTCAATAATGATAGCTTGTTTTATAGTCGCCAGAAGTGAGCCAATCACACCCAATCGCACACTGTCATCGCTAGCACTGTTATTGGGAAATACAACACGCCTTATATTCCCAGTTGCCTGTACCAAAGGTTTCTTGCTATCCAGCACACTTAAACGCAACTGTCCTTTGTCTAAGGAAAACTGCACTGTTGTATCAGCTATTAACTGTGTTTGCTGTTCACCATCATCAGTAATAGTAGCTGTATTACGTACCTTACTATGACCTAAAAAATGAATCATTTTATCCGCAGACAGCACTTGTTTAGCCGGTAGTGAGAATTCAGTCATGCTGATAAATTGGTTATCATTAATCGCCATCACCGCACCATCCGCCATCTGCAAACCAAACATGCTTAATGAACTGTTGAGTTGTAATTCACCTTCAAGCAACTGATTTCGCGTTGCTAGCGTCAGATCCAATTCCAATAATGGTGTTGAACCCGCCGCCGTTACCGTAAACTTCAGCTCATTTGCCGCGTTAATATTCAACGCAATGCCAGCGCCATGTAAAGGCGCAAACGGACCCGAAAAACTACCCTTATTAATCGTAGCGTTTGCGGTTAACCTTCTGGCTAAAAGATTGACGCTCAGGTTTTTTATCTCAATATCAGGCTGGTTGATAAGCAAAGAACCAACCATCACATGGGCCTTCGGTAGACCATTAAAGAGAACACTCGGCAACAAATCCAATAAATTAAATTCGCCGAGCACATCACCATTGTTTGCATCATCTCCACGTCCTACGGTAATAGACGCAATCTCAACGACTGTAGACGCACCAGCCATGCCAATCAGCGCTTCACGAATAGTAATATCTGTTTTATCTTCCAGTGTTAATGATAACGAATGTAGTTGAAAAGTCTGAGAGGTAAAATTTGCCCACGAAGGACGTTCAAGCTGCATTTCTTTCAATTCAATATGCTGGTCGATTAACAAATTTTTTACCACCGTTTGTACAAGCCAAGGCAGTGCGATATAGAGGGAAACCATCAAAAAAAACAAGCTTCCAAGCGCAATAAAAAAACTCCTTTTTTTAGGCAAAAAATTCAAACCATTACCCCAGTAAACAAGCCAACTGCTCTGGTGTTATTACATTTTCTTGCACGAATGTCAGCAATAAGAGTCATCTTATAAGCCTACCAAAAATAACAGCTTCAAATTTGAAAAACTCATACCCAACAATAGCCATTGTTTAAACAATTGTATTATCATCAACACAACAACGTTTGTATTTCCATACAAAGTCGATGCGTGAGTCTTTAAACACAGGGAAATGATATGAAACATATTTGGTTAAAACTGGCTATTACTGTATTAGTATTTGTCGGCTTATTTGCAATTGTTTATTACAACGTGTCTAGCGGCAAAATTTAATCGAAAGCGTCGACACGCTACATGTTTTTAAATCTTGTGTAAGGCCTGTAATGCACCCGCTTCCTTGTCGGTTGTCGTCTTTAAGCTTACGTTCTCTTCAACTAACTGAATGAGCCTTGCCCCATTCCACACTTGTTTTTTATTGGCATACAACGCCGCATTTAAATCAGTAATTTCCGCTAATAGTTCGTCATTAACAAACGCCTTTAACTCGCTCAGTTGACGCGTACCATGTTGCAGTTCTGCCCAGTTCAAAAAAGCGTTCATCGCATCTTTCGGGTTATTTTTCGAACAGGCTTCACGTAGCCTATTGAGTAACACCTTAGGCGCTGTTGAAACCGTCTTATCTTGAGTGAGTTGTTGCGGCTTTGTACGTTGAACTGCAATCCAAATTAACGTCGCCATCCAACCAATAGCTAGTGCAATACTCGTCCACATCCAATATTTCGTATCTTTAGCGTTTGTAGTCGGCAAATTAGAATCTACCTCAGCTTGCGGCTCCACATGAGTTATACCCTCGCTTTCAGGGTTAACCGCCGTAATCGTAACAGCAGGCAGAATCGCCGTTTCCATTTGATGTGTTTGGGTATTGAGCCAAGGAATACGAATGGCTGGAATTTCAAATTGCCCAGCTTTAGAAGGAATAATTGCTACTTTTTGTTCCCTTAGCGCAACCACACCGTCGGCCTTCTTCTGGTCACGTAACATCGGCTGATCCGGGTACATTTTTAAACTTCCAGAAGATTGTTCTGTTACCAAGTCAGGCAATTGGCTTGAACTAACCCCTTCTGCAAGCACCGTTAAGGTACGCGTTAACGGCTCACCTACAGTGACCTTTAGATCGTCATTCGACCACGTTTGTTGCAAATGAATATTCTCTGCCGCTAGCCAATGCTCTGCGGTAAATGATGCTGGAATAGCGCGAACATTAACATCAACGCCTTCTGAACGAATGCGTTTAGCTTGCGAGCTTTGCTGATTAAACACACTACCAAATCGTGAGCGTGGCGAATCTGATAACACCTGTGCAGTTAATTCCATTGGCGGAATCGTTAACACACCACTTTGCTGCGGAAAAATAGCATACATCCGTTCAAAAACAGAATAGTTAACGCCATTAATTTGTGTATTGAATTGCTTATCCTCACCCAATTTTTCGACGATGGCATTCTCTACCGCCGGCTCTGTTAAAGTCGCTTGGCCAATTCGTACACGTTGATACAAGCGAACGGTGTACAATACTTGTGACTGTACATACGCATCATTAGGTGTTGCTTTTACATCCAAAAACAGTTCTTCCATTTCCGGCGTGCTAGTCGTTGTGTCATTCTCAACCACGTTGATAGCCAATGCACTTGTAACATCATCTCCGAAATTAATGGGCGGAATAGTCAGCTCACCGGCTTGTTTTGCCATCACATCCAACACCCACGTTATTCGCTTGTTTGACTCGCCATTTACCCAGGATGATTTCGTGTTTTTTCGTTGATTCAACACCTCTAACTGTTCATTTAATGGCGAAAAATCCGGATCATCATCGGGCGACTCCAGCGCATTAAACAACAATTTAAACGATTCATTTTTTACCACTGGGCTTCTATCTACCGAGACAATAATATCTGCCGCATTAACAGAAAAAATGAACATCACCAACACGCACAACGCGCTAACTTGAATATTGAATCGTCTAAACATACTTACCTTACCTATTGACCTTGGCGCCGTTGGCCATACTGATATTTAAATTTTCGCTTTAGCAAGCCCGCAGGGTCATCCTCAATACGATTTAACCATTGTTCTACTGCTTGTTTTTTCTCATCGGACAACGGCTCCGTCTTCGCCTGTTGGCTGTTTTCTTCATCGCTAGACTCTTCTTGCGATTGCTTTTCGGCCTCTTGCTCTTTGTCCGATTTGGCATCTTTACCGTCTGCTGCCTCTTCAGGTTTCTCTTCACTATTTGAATCGTCGCCCGTCTTTTCGTTTTCAGGTGGCGTTTCACCCTCTGAATTATTATCGTTTTGCGATTCTTCGTTATTGTCTTCTTTTTCCTCGTCGCTTTGTTCGTCTTTACCGTCTTGATTATCTTTATTTTGTTTTTGTTGTTCTTGTGCGTCTTTCACCAACTTCAAATTATGTTTTGCATCATCATTATTGGGGTTCTTTTTCAACGCACTTTCGTATGCCTCAATGGCCTTTTCATAATCCTTCAGTTTTGCGTGTGCATTGCCTTTGTTATATAAGCCATCCGCTGTTTGACTCTCTTCTAATTGTTCAACAGCTTGTTGATAATTTCCTGCTTTGTAGTGTGCAGCCGCTTTCCATTCTGGCGTTTCAAAACGTGCTGCTGCTTGATCATATTGTTCGCTAGAAAATGCTTGTTGCGCTTGCTGGTTTTGGGTTGTCCACAAATCATTCCACTCAAATGCATAAGATGTCTTTGGCATTGGCAATATCACCACTAAGCACAACACGAGAAAACCTTTACGAAAGCTCAATGCTGCCAGCGGCAATACCAACAACAATAACCAAGCCCCCAAGTCATTCCACTGCTCTGTTACACCGTTTTCAAGTTCCCTATTGGCGTTCGTTGTTCTATCAAAAAAACCAATCAGGGATTTAACATCAGCATCATCCGCTGTTATGCCCAAATAACGTCCTTTTCCTTGTTGGGCAATGGCAGACAATTTTGCCGTTTTTAACCGAGGTAAAACGATGTTGCCTTGTGAATCTTTCAAAAACCCACCACGTTCCATTTTAACTGGCCCACCCTCGGCTGTGCCCACACCTAAAATAGATAATCGATACGTCGCCATCGTCTCCTTATCAACCACCTTGTCATCTTCAACAGCATCTGTCACCAGCAACACATCGCCTTCTTGTTGCCCTGCTTGTTTAAGTAAATCCACAGACTGTTGAAGTGCCGCCGCTGTATTCTTTCCTGCCGCTGGCATAATGCTGCTTTCTAGGGCATTAAGCTGGTTCTCAATCGTCGCCGTATCATTGGTTAAAGGCGTCACTGTAAACGCATCGGCTGAATACACCACCAACGCCGTTAAGCCATCTTTTCGTTGGCGTAAAATATCAGCAATTTTGAACCTAGCTCGCGCGAGTCGGCTCGGTTTTATATCGGTAGCATTCATCGTGGGCGATAAATCTAAGGCAATAACCAAGGCCGCATCGCTGCTAAACGTTGGCGTTTCTAATCGCTCCCATGTTGGGCCAGCCAACGCAATAATGCCCAACATTACAGCGCTCATTAAAACAACTAACATGCCATAGGATTTGGTTGTGGCGCCATCTTCTAATATAAACGGCATCAACGCCTCATCACACACAGTTGCCCAATTACCCCTGCTAAACCGTTGTTTTAAAAACAAGACAAAAATAAGCACAGCAGGTAATAAAGCAATTAACCACAATGGGCGTATAAAATGAAAATCTGCCCAGTTCATGGTCGCCTCAACCTAAATAATGCCAAGGCCGTCATCAACACTAAGGCACCACCCAAAGGCCATGGGTACAGCTCTTTCATCGGCCGATAATACTGCTTATCTTTTTCAACCGGTTCCAACAAATCCAGCAGTTTATAAATGCCGTCTAACTCTTCTTGATTACGTGCTCGAAAATAACGCCCCTCGGTTAACTCCGCTATCGTTGTTAGGGTTTTTTCATCTAAATCACGGGATGGATTCACTCGGCGATTACCAAAAAAACTGCGCACAATTTTTTCATCCGCACCCACACCTATCGTATAAATTTTAAGGTTAATATCAGCTGCTAATTGCGCTGCTTGTATGGGTGATATCTCACCCGCTGTATTGGCACCATCCGTCAACAAAATCAACACGCGGCTGTTCTTCTTTTCATCTTTTAAACGTTTTACCGCCAAGCCAATCGCATCACCAATAGACGTTGCCGGCTCATCATCGGTGATACCAATAAAGGCTTCATCCAGTAATGTTGAAACGGTTTTACGATCAAACGTTAATGGCGTTTGTAAATACGCCGTTGTACCAAACAAAATAAGGCCTAAGCGATCACCTAATCGCCGATTGATAAAGGCTGTCGCCACTTGTTTTGTGGCTGTTAACCTATCAACTGGTTCATCATTAATAAAAAAATCATTCTCATCCATGCTGCCAGATACGTCTATCGCTAGCATCAAATCACGTCCGCTAACCGCTTGTTCAATAGGCTCACCCAACCACTGCGGCCGACATGTTGCTAACACTAATAACACCCATGCAATACTGCCCACCCATAGCGCCCATTGCTTAGTAGATGCCATAGACACATGACTTACTTGTCCTAACTCTTCAATAAATGGCATTTTTAATGCTGCATCGGTCGCCACTGATTGAGGTGGCATAAACCAACGAACCAATAGCGGTAATGTCAAGGCCAGTAACAACAGAGGCCATTCTATGTGAATCAAGACGTTTGCCTCGCTAACCATGCTTCACACAACGTTATTAATGCGTCAACATCAACGGCTTTTGTTGCGGAACGCTGATACGGCGCATCAACCAACAAACGCCCAATACCCGTTTTAAACGGCTCGCCATCCATGGAATTATCCAAGTATGCCAACCATGCATCGCCAACTAAACTTGCCGCCTCTTCACGCGAATCTAAACTGATGGCAACCCGCCTTAAACATGCAGATAATTCTTTAATCGTACGCAGCACATCGTCATTAGCATGTTGCTTAATGCCTTGTAAAACAAGCGTTGCGTCTTTTGTTGCGGTGTGCCGAGTAAACCGCTTATATAATAGATAACAGCCATAAATAGCCGCAATAATCACAACGATTAATACCCACCAACCTATTGCAAATGGCCACCACGTAATCGCCTCGGGTAGGTGTATATCTTTTAAAGGAAGCTCGTTACCCATCAACTCAACACCGTAAATGGGTCATCTGTTGTTGCGCACTGTATTAGCCTCATACGCCATGCAGTACAGAGTTTTTTCAAGCGCGTTTCGCGGTCAATAAAATGGTTCAAATACCCGGTGACTTGTTGTTCATCTTGCATATCGACCCATGTGCTTTGCTCACCATGGCTAAAACGGTAGCGCCCTTTTTTAGGCAGCGTCCGTTCAAACGGGTCAAACACCTGTAACAACACCAATTCACAATGTCGCGCCAGTTTCATCAATTGGCGCTCGACAGAGTCGTTTAAGCCTCTAAAATCACTCACGATATACACCAAACTACCGGGACGCGCGTGTTGCGATAACCTTAATAACACATCCTCTAGCGTGACTGTTTCCGCCCTAACCAAGGCCGGACTAACGAGTGCATTTAGTAAATGTAAAACAGCCGCCCTGTTCGTTGCAGGTTTCAACTCAACACAACCTTGCTCTGCAAACACTTGGCCGCCTACTTTATCGCCATTAGCTTGTGCTGCCCATGCGACAAGCGCCGCTAATTTTGCCGCCTGTACTGATTTAAAAACACCTTGTGTTGCAAATTTCATCGCGGGGCGAGCATCCACCGAAATAAACACAGGACGTTCGCGTTCTTCATGAAACACTTTACTGTGGGTTTTATTGGTTCTAGCCGTCACGCGCCAATCAATCGTGCGAACATCATCACCTGCCTGATATTGCCGCACTTCATCAAACTCCATACCACGTCCTTTGAAACGAGACGCATAGCCACCACTTTGGTTCGCATTAATACGCCCCCGATGCATTTTCAAAAAAGGTGCTTTGCTTGCCAAATCAACCAACGGTTTTAACTGAACCGTTACGCGTTCATTGGGTGCGACAATCTCGCTCATTTATGGCACAGCGATTCTAGCAATCAATTCATCAATGACTCGATCTTCCGTAATGCCTTCTGCTTCTGCCTCGTACGATAAAATAATTCGGTGGCGCAACACATCATGCGCAATATCTTGAATATCATCCGGCGTTACAAAATCTCTGCCTTGTAACCACGCTTTAGCACGTGCACAACGGTCCAACGCAATGCTAGCTCTTGGGCTTGCGCCGTATTGCAACCAACCTGCTAAGGTGTCGTCATAAGCCTCTGGCTGGCGCGTCGCCAAGACCAATTGCAATAAATAGTCTTCCAATTCATCACTCATGTAGACCGTTAACACTTCTTTACGCGCTGCAAACAACTGTTCTTGTTGCATTAATGCCGTTGCTTTACTGCCGGATAAATCACCCGCCGCTTCTTTTCGTGCTAAGTGTAAAATCTCTTTTTCATGTGCCGCTTTTGGGTAGTCAATTTTCACATGCAACAAAAACCGATCTAGTTGCGCCTCTGGTAAGGGGTACGTTCCTTCTTGCTCTAACGGGTTTTGGGTCGCCATCACCATAAACAGTTGTGGTAATTTATAACTCGCGCTGCCTACAGTAATTTGCCTTTCCGCCATAGCTTCTAATAACGCAGCTTGCACCTTAGCTGGCGCACGGTTAATTTCATCCGCCAACACAAGGTTATGAAACAACGGCCCTTTTTGGAACGTAAACGAACCATGTTCTGGTCGGTAAATATCCGTTCCCGTCAAATCAGATGGCAACAAATCAGGCGTGAACTGAACGCGATGAAAATCAGCTTCTACACCATTACTTAGCATATTAATGGCACGTGTTTTAGCCAAACCGGGTGCGCCTTCTACCAAAATATGACCATCTGCTAACAAGGCAATCAACATCCTTTCTACCAAGGTATCTTGCCCAATAATGTTTTCACTTACATATAACTTAAGTTGCTGTAATGCTGTTTGTGTGTCGCTCAAACGTGATTCATCCATCGTTTTAATTGCCCTTTCCGCATGATTTTTAAATAAAAATTAAAGATATAACGTTGTTTATTCAACATAGGCAAAAACCGCCCCGTTAAACAACGTAATATACCGTTATATTTACTGGGGGAACACCCCTTTAAACACAACCACCTTCACATAAAAATATACCAATAAACGTAAAATAGATGAACCCATTAAAGACCGATGTTGTAATAATTGGCGCAAGCGCCGCAGGTTTAATGTGCGCGATAGAAGCTGGCAAACGTGGCCGCAAGGTTGTAGTGCTAGACCATGCCAACAAAGCGGGTAAAAAAATACTCATGTCGGGTGGTGGTCGCTGTAATTTTACTAATCTGGACGTC
>Ga0209633_10004878_pt1 | contig 11943 bp, 10 predicted proteins | sample Cruoilmetagenom1_FD_187290 | JGI IMG/M metagenome (GOLD analysis project Ga0209633, IMG submission 187290) | Oil polluted marine microbial communities from Coal Oil Point, Santa Barbara, California, USA - Sample 1 (SPAdes) (version 2) | ecosystem: Environmental > Aquatic > Marine > Oil seeps ... | reverse complement strand
GATTTTAGCTCCATTAGTGCCGGTTTTGGATTGAGCTTTCTTCATCTATTTGTACTCCTAGCATACTCTATATTAAACAATTGAGTAAAAAAGTGCATAATTACCTATGTCTATCAAATAGAATGAGGAGGATTGCTCATGGCTCAAAGCGAAAATACAAATAACTGGAGAGAGAAACTCTACGAAATAATTTTCGAGGCTGATACACCGCTCGGAAAGCTTTTCGATGAAATATTAATAATATCTATTTTAGCGAGTGTTCTCGTAGTAATGCTGGACAGCGTAACTTGGATTAGAAGAGATCATGAAGGACTGCTTTACACGTTAGAATGGTTTTTTACGATTCTGTTCAGCATAGAATACGCTCTAAGATTAATCAGCGTAAAACGCCCGGATAAGTACGCAACCAGTTTCTTTGGAGTTGTTGATCTGCTAACAGTGATACCTACATATCTGGATATCTTTCTTCCGGGAACAAGATTTCTCATCGCAATTAGAATACTAAGAGTGCTTAGAATATTCCGAGTGCTGAAGCTGGCAAAATATGTGGGAGAGACAAATTTCCTTCTAAGAGCTCTTAAGGCGAGTAGTCGGAAGATCACAGTATTTCTCTTCTCAATAGTAACTATAGTCATTGTTTTAGGCTCCCTGATGTATATAGTTGAGGGTGCGGAGAACGGATTTACAAGTATTCCAAAGAGTATTTACTGGGCAATTGTTACTTTGACTACTGTGGGTTACGGTGATGTAGCACCTCAGACAAGTTTTGGGCAAGCACTGTCGGTTGTGGTAATGGTTATGGGGTACAGCATTATTGCTGTGCCTACAGGCATTGTAACTGTGGAGCTCGCCCATGCTTCTAAAAAGTACGCTAAAACCCTGTCTTGCCGTGACTGCAGCGCAGAGGGGCATGATGAGGATGCCAAACACTGTAAATTTTGCGGCTGTGAATTATAGATTGTCTCAGTTTAACGGATTCTTTTATCTTCTTATCTGAATCTTCAAAAGCTTGAAAACATCTCAAAGTAATATATATGTATTTATAGAGGTTAAGGCTGTATCAAGAGCATGAAAATTTGATATAATACGTTTCTAGATATAAAATATTCGGACTTTATTCGTATTAAAATTGCTAAATTAAGCATTAAAGGGAGAAGTCATGGAAGTGCAGGTAAAGGAGAAATCTATGCAGGGCATCATAGACGGATTACCTCAGGAAGTACGTGATGAGCTTGATCTTTTTGAGCGCCAGATTAAGGATTATCTGGCAGGACAGACAGGAGAAATTAAGTTTCAGAAAATACGTCTTCAATTAGGTGTATATGCTCAGCGTCAAGATGGAGTACAGATGCAGCGTATCAAGATACCTTTTGGCGGTCTTAATTCAGCTCAACTAAGACGTCTGGCTGACTGTTCAGATAAATATGCCAGCAATTTCTTGCATTTAACTACAAGACAGGATGTTCAGCTCTACTATATTGATTTAGCAGACGAACCTAATATGATGCGTGAGCTGGCTGATGTTGGTATAACAACCAGAGAAGCTTGCGGAAATACTGTTAGAAACGTAACCGCTTGTCACCAGGCTGGTTCTTCTCCGACAGATACATTTGATGTTACCCCTTATGCTGAAGCATTTAAAAACTTCATGCTTAGAAATCCTATATGTCAAAATATGGGAAGAAAATTTAAAGTATGTTTTGAAGGTTGCCATGATAAAGATCATGCCGGAATCATGATTCATGACTTAGGATTCCGTGCTAGGGTGAAAGAAGAGGGCGGCGAATTAAAACGTGGTTTCCAAGTATATGTTGGAGGGGGCTTAGGCGCATCTCCTTCTTTGGGACATTTATGGACTGAATTTCTGCCTGTTGAGGAAATGATACCTTTCTCGGCTTCCGTTATTCGTATCTTTGATCGTTTCGGAGAACGAAAAGTACGCATGAAAGCGCGTATGAAATTCTTAATAAGAAAGCTTGGTATGGAAGAATTCCGTAAACTGGTTGATGAGGAGAGGGCGAATCTAAAAGTAGATCCAAGCTGGAATGATTTCCTAAATAATATAGATGAAACTCCACCGGAGATGAATCTGAATATACCCTCAGTACCTGAAGGTATAGAAAACGATCCTTTATATATTGCGTGGAAGGAAACAAATGTCCTCCCCCATGGCCATGAAGGATTTAACATGGTTAATATAAAAGTCCATAACGGTGATATTACATCAGACACCGCAAGAGCGTTGGCTGATATAACAGATGTTTTTTCTGCCAGTGATATAAGAATTAGTATCTCACAGAATCTAATTTTAAGATGGGTGCCAACTGAGGCACTCCCTGCTTTATATGCCGCTCTTTATGATATTAGCTTGGCTAACCCAGGTGCTGAAACATTTGAGGATATAACAGCGTGCCCTGGTGCTGACACCTGCCGTTTAGGTATTACTTCTGCAAAAGGTTTGGCTGATACTCTAACAGCTGGAATGGAAAATGGTTTGGGTGAATATAAAAAACTTGCTAAAGGACTTAATATTAAGATTTCAGGCTGCCCAAATTCATGCGCACAGCATGTTTCTGCCAGTATTGGATTCCAAGGCGCTTCTCTAGCTAAAGCAGGTAGAAATGTTCCTGCAGAACAAGTATATGTTGGAGGCGGGCTTTATGGAGACGAATCCAGGCTTGCAACCTCTATTATAAAAGTGCCCACTAGAAATGCTCCTAAGGTAGTGAAAAAGCTGTTAGATGTTTACAGAGATGAGGGGAGTGAAGGCGAGCACTTTGACTCTGTTATGGAAAGGCTTGGGCGGGATAGAATTAAAGAAGAAATAACTGAGTTCCTTCAAATACCTACTTTTGAAGAAGATCCTTCATTTTATCAGGACTGGGGACACGAAGAAGAGAAATTTGAGCTCCAAAAAGGTGTCAAAGGTGAGTGTGCCGGAGCAACAATAGAAGAGAAAGTTCCTACTTTTTCAGATGCCGAGAAACGCATACAACAAGCTGAAGCATTACTTAAGCATGGTGAGTATGAAACTTCCATAATGGAAGCGTTTCATTCTTGTGCGGCTAGTGCGCATGTGCCTCTTTATACAAAACTCGTGGATCCGTTTACATCGGAGCAGACTATGTGGGAGTTTGAAAACCTACTAGTGAGAACCGGTGATTCAGATGAAAAATGGCTTGATATCTCTAGTGTTTTAAAAGATATGGTAGACCAGGAACCCTCAGAAGAGCTCGCAGTTGAAATGCTTGAAGTTGCGAAGGAACTTTATTCTGAGTGTGAGAGAATCCAGGCAAATTTATCATAAGCAGTTAGCCTGTAGTTGTTAAAATACAGTTCCGCCTTATTTTTGAATATAAACAGAATATTTATATCTAGATAATATTCTTAATAATTGAAAATAATGGGTTGAATTCTTATAACTCCATCCATATATTGTCTGTAGGGCATGAAAAGGAGATCAAAATGAGAAAAGTAGTAATAACCATGTCAGTTGTTTTAGGTTTAGTTCTAGGGGGATTATTTCCGGTATCCTCATTTGTATACTTTGAACATGAGAATGTTGATTGCTCGATGAATCAATTTGAAAATCATGGATCTGAGGATGTTTGCAAGAATTTAGAAGCTTAATCTATCCGGAGTACCGTCATGTATATCCCAGGAACTAAGTTTAAAGTAGTATTGAGAATCCAATCTCGGGATCAGATATTTGAACCCGGGCTTGTGGGCGAGATTATTGAACCTATAACCAAGATGGTTGGTAAAGCCTACAGAGTAAAGTTTGAAGATGGAAGAAATGCAGAAATTCATGTGGTAATAATAAATAACCAGACAGAAGTAATTAAAGACTAATTACACCAATTGAAAATCCGTTCGCAGAAGAAGATATGAACAGACTATGAACAAACTGTTAGAACAATTTGAGACATGGTTTAACGCTGAATTAGGATTGCAGCAAGTTGCTCCAATCATTATGGACCTTATTCTTTTAGCGTTTTTATTAGTTCTTGCTGTTATTGTCAATTATCTAGCAAAGAAGTTTATTCTAAAACTCGTTGAATATTATGCTTCTAAGAGCCGTACTGACTGGGATGATGTGCTGGTTAAAAGAAAGTTCTTTAGACGGCTTTCCCACTTTGCCCCCGCTTTAGTCGTTTACTTGATGTCATCGGTGTTTTTTGAAAATGACACCGCAATCTTAGTCACCAGACGAATAGCTGAGATTTATATGTTGTTTGTTGCAATATTCACCATTGATGCTTTTCTTTCATCAGTTGTAGACATTTATCACAACTATGATACCTCTAGAAAAGTTCCTGTTAATATCATTGTTCAAGTTACAAAAATTCTGCTTTTTGCAGTTCTCGGAATTGTCATACTCTCAACAGTAATCGGGAAGTCGCCTGCTTTCTTAATAGGCGGTTTGGGCGCCATGGCCGCGGTGCTGATGTTGATATTCAAGGATCCGATCCTTGGTCTCGCGGCCGGTATACAGCTGTCTGCAAATAAAATGGTTAGGGTAGGGGATTGGATAGAGATGCCCAAATACGGAGTTGACGGAGATGTTATCGATATTTCGCTTACGACTGTAAAGGTACAGAATTGGGATAAAACTATTATTACTATCCCTACATTTGCACTTGTAAGTGAAGGGGTTAAGAACTGGCGAGGAATGTCTGAATCTGGCGGGAGGAGAATAAAGCGCTCCGTATATATAGATATGACTAGCGTTAAGTTTTGCACCAAAGAAATGGGCCTCAAATTTAGTCAGATACAGTATTTAACCAATTATATTTCAGAGAAAGACAAAGAACTGACAGATTATAATACCCAGAAAAATATAGATGATTCAGTCCTTGTAAACGGCCGAAGAATGACCAACCTCGGAACATTTAGAGCCTATTTGGTTTCATATCTGAGGGACCATCCGAAAATAAATAAAAATCTTACTTTTCTTGTAAGACAGCTAGATCCAGGCCCAAATGGTTTACCAATTGAAATTTATGTGTTCAGCAGCGATCAGGTTTGGGCCAATTACGAATCCATTCAAGCTGATATTTTTGATCATATTCTAGCTGTGATACCTGAATTTGATTTAAGAGTGTATCAAAATCCTACGGGCTCTGATTTTCAAAATCTAGCTCATTAATATTTCTTTATACTACTAATCTGTATTATGGAATAAATGATTATTGGACAGTTGCCATATCTACATTCGGGCGCGTAGTTCTAAGTGCGTTTAACAGTGTTTGATCCAATCCATATATATCCTTATGGAAATTCACATTTCCCTGATTATCCACCCAGGTTGTAAAATAAAGTATATATACTGGAATTGTCTGATTTAGATGAACAGTTTTAGTTTTCCTTGAGTTGATATTAGATTTAATTCTGCTTTCATCCCACTCTGCGTTTGAGGCTAAAACAAATTCGGCCAAGTCTAGTGGTTTTTCTACCCTAATACATCCATGGCTAAAATTGCGTTGAGCTCTTTTAAAGAATCCGCGGTTTGGAGTATCATGAAGATATATTGAATGCTTGTTTGGAAACAGGAACTTAATTTGACCAAGTGGATTACCTGGTCCCGGGTTTTGGCGTAGTCTGTAATTTCCTGATAAAACTTTTGAAATATATTCCTCTTGAGCTTTCTTGTTTTGTATTTCTGCCTCTGATAATTGTTGCTCGCTACTTTCTTCGTTTTCGGTTTCTGAAGTAGCTTCTACATTCTCTGCAACTTCTACAGTCCCATTCTCTTCAACAACTATCTTTTTAGGAGCGCTGAGACCAACTGCATCAATCCCCCTTTTTGAGAGATATCCTGAATCCTGCCTAATCCTTGGAGCTATATCATCCTTAAAAATGCTTGGAGGTATATTCCAATAGGGGTTCATTACTACATGGGTCATTTCCTCACTAAACATCGGAGTATTCCACTTAGGTTTTCCAACGACTATACGCATAGTAATACTTTCATTATTATTCTCTACACCATATAGATGGTAATTTGCTATGTTTACAAGGATATAGCGGTTTCCCAAATATTGAGGCAATAGGCGCCAACGCTCCATTGTAAGCTCTATCTGAGATATACGCTCTTGTACTGGTACATTTAATGCCTCAATTGTTGACTTGCCTACTACACCGTCTACATAGAGCCCGTTGCTTTCCTGATATTTTTTGACCGCGATATCTAGTGTTTCATCAAAAACTTCAGTATCTGGTGGTGAGCTTTCCAATTCTCCAGTTGCCTTGAGTCTTTCTCTTAAAGCTAACACCCTGTTTCCTCGAGCACCTTTCTTGAATTTATCTCCATAGGGAACTCTTTGCCAGCCCCCGTTTGCGGCTATCTCTTTATACTCTTTTAATGATACTTTTAGCTTGCCGTACATAGGATATTTGGGCATCAAGGTGTTTAATGTGCTTTCAACGTCATTGGTGCTTGTAGCATCTACAAGTAATTGAGATATATTGACTGGTCTTTCTCCAGAGAGCAGCTCAAGATTTATTTGTTCTGCGTTAACTCGTCCATAATGTAATTCATGTCCGTATGTGAGAAACGCATTAGAAAGCAGGAGTTCCAATTCTGCCAGATCTTCTTCGTCATATGGATGTTCTCTCTCGGTGTCATTCTCCATTCTACTCAAAGTAGATTCTATCTCTTCCAAATTATAATCTTCAGGATTGAGAGCCTCCTCCCCGCTATTTCTAATGATTTCTACCATCTTAAGAGCCTGTGGTGAAGGTCCGTCAGATTTGATCCAGAACAAAGAATAATTATTCCTCTCATAGAGTTTAGGAAGATCTCTATTTGCTTTAATGCTTTTGGTTTGTATCTGTATCTGAGGATAATAAGAGGATGCTTGTATTTTTTGCTTTGTTATATTACTAACTTTTGCTGTTGATGATGTCTGGGTCTGGGTTGGGGACTCTGCATCTTGGATCAGGTTCTCTTGCTTAGGTGCAACGCATCCTGCTACGAGTAGGCAAACTAATGTAGCTGTAGATAAGAGAGTGAATATTTTATTACTACTAATGTTTAATAATCTCATTGTTAACATTCTAATACCTATATTGCAATCTTATAACTATATTACTATAAAATGAGACGAAGATTAATTCCTCTTAGTTTCTATTATAACTAAAATGATGACCCCGCCCACCATTTAGTATAATATGAAATCAATATAATGGCTATCATATATTGTATATTTTTTTTAATGCTGCTTCTAGTTGTTTTTTACTTCAGGGTTTAGTTCAAAATCTTTAAATAAGAATCGTTTTATTTTACGTGTGGTCGTTTTCGGAAATTCTTCTTGCCTGATTGCAAACTCTCTTATCTTTTTATAAGACTCAAGGCTGCGGTTGGTATTGCGCACTTCAAGCTTAATAAACTCCCAAATATTATGCTCTGAGAATTGTTGTCCTTTGCTAAAGAGTTTTTCCTTAATCTCCTCCATGTTAGGATAAATTAAGGCTTGGATGTCTACATCATTCGGACTAAATACTAGCGCTTCCTCTATGTAGATTGACTTGGTTAACTTTTCTTCTATTTCCTCAGGAAATACATTTTTGCCGCCTCTAGTCACTATTACGAACTTCTTTCTGCCTGTTATATATAAATATCCATCTTCATCAAAATACCCTATATCACCTGTTAAAAGCCATCCGTCAGATGTAAGCGTTTCATTGGTGGCACCCTGATTCTTATAATAACCTTTCATTATGTTTGGACCTCTGGCTACTATTTCTCCGTTACCCTCAGAATCAATATCTCTTATTTCAACCTCATCACTTGGTATAACCATGCCGATGCTATCAGACTTAGGATTACCCGGAGGATTTACTGATATAAGAGGAGAAGCCTCAGACATGCCATAACCTTGAATGACGTCTATCCCGTACTTTTTGTACCCCTCCGATATCCATCCTGGCAATGCCGCTCCTCCTGATACAACTAACCTGCTCCTTTCAAGTCCGAGATTTTGTCTGACTTTCTTGCCGATTATTGAATTAGGCAGTGCCTTGGTTATAAATTTTTTGAGTCCTTTTTGTCCCGCTAGCTCTTTCTCAATTCTTAGATAGAGTTTCTCTAATAGAAGTGGTGCATTTAGCCAGATAGAAGGTTTCGCAGTTTTTAAATCCTCAAGCAGCTCTCTGGGTTTTAAGCCTCTGGCGTAAAATACACTCATTCCACTGCTGAACGTAGAAATTAATCCTGCAGTGCACTCATAACAATGATGAATCGGTAGTATTGAGAAAGCCCTGTCAGTTGGACTATATTCAATAATTCTATATATATCAGAAACATTGGACATGACATTGCCGTGGCTGAGCATGACACCCTTAGGATCGCCGGTGGTGCCTGAAGTAAAAAGTATTTCTAATAGATCTTCTGGTCCGACATTTTCCTTTTCTATTCCCTTTGAATATTTGTTTTGTATATCTTCTATCTGCTCCATAAGTACTAGGTGTCTTAGGCTATTTAATTCATCTGAAATAGATCTAATACTTTTGTAAAAAGATCCGGAAAGAATCACTGCTGTTGTAGATGAAAAATCCATTATAAATTTGTGATCATCAATAGAGGCTCTTGCGTCAAGTGGGATTGCTACTGCTCCGATCCATGAGACTGCAAAAAAAGAGATACCCCATTCTGGACGATTTTCCCCTAGAATGGCAACATGATCTCCTTTCTCAATTCCTAACTCTTTGAGATGACGTGCTAGTTTCTTAATCCGCCCAAGTACTTGAGCGTAAGTTAGTTCATAGAGTTTTCCATCCCTTGGTGTTAAAAATGCGATGTTCTCTTCATTTTCGTTAACAGATACTTCTATCATATCCGACATGGTCTCTACCGTAAGAGCTTCTTTTAGGGTCGGTATATTGCGAATTGGTTTAGTGAATTTTTTCATTACATTTCTTTTCTTTAGTTAAAATTGTGATCAGAGACGAGATACTATTATATAACAAATCTTAAAGTATTTTAGGTCGTTTGCGTTTATATGAAATTAATAAGATCTGGTAGGTTTTTCATAATATAGTCAGGCTCTGGGTTTAAGTTGTCTGCAGGCTGATTTTTTTTGTTAATCCACGCCGCATCCATTCCCATAGCTTTTGAGCCTACTACATCCGCGTTGTAGTTATCTCCAACAAAAAGTGCTTCAGTAGGTCTTATAGCCAGTTTATCGATTGCTGCTTGAAAGATAATATCTTTGGGTTTTCTCCAACCTACATCACCTGAGATAATAATTTCGTCAAATAAACTTCTGATCTCAAATTTATCTATCAATTTATAAGCAGTTGGTGAGTAATCGAAATTCGAAACAATAGCCATTCTATGATCTTTAGTTCTTATATACTCAAGAGTTTTTTTGTTTTCTTCTGGGAACTCTACACACCTTGCGAGTGCGTCCATGTGTGCTATCACCATTTTGTCTTCTAGCTCATCTTGATTCTCGGTTGGATCAAGATGCATTTTGCTAAGCATTAGCTTAAATCTATTTCGGTTTGGGAATTCCTTGAACTCTTTTAATTTAGTTTCCTGAAATTCATGGTAGCTATCTATAAAAGGCTGATAAAATTCTTCAAAGCTGACATCTGGATAGTCTTGCTTAAAAACTTCATAAACTTCTGTGCTTGTGGTTCTCGACCTAAATCCCTTAAGCTCAATAGTTGGGAGATGATTAAAATTGAAGTCGACTATAGTGTCAAACAAATCAAATATTACAGTACTGTATTTTCCCATTTTATTTTAATAGCAAGTTTTTGTTACAGAAAAATTAGTTTAAGTTGTAACCCCGGCTCTCTCTAATATGACGTCTATAATTTTTTCATGAATGCCAAGTGGTTCTGTAATAATGTAAGAAACTTCAGGATGACTTGCTGCAGCATCTTTAACCATTCTCGGAATATCCTGTGTTGAATGTCTGCCAGGCGCTAGAAAGTACGGATGCACTACAATAAGACTAGCTCCTTTTGATACGCAGTCATCAAACGCTTGCGAGATTGTGGGTTCGGCTAGTTCCATATGGCAATAAGTGATTATCTCAAATTCAGAAGCGTTCTTATTCTTAATCAGCTCGGCAATATCGACCAGCATTTCATTAGCTTCATTTACCTTGCTTCCATGATCAACAATTATCAACGCCTTTTTGCTCATTTTGATTTTATCTAATAATATCAGGAAGGTATTTTTGTGTTGAGTCTTATTGCCTCAAGCATAATTTCTGCCGATCTATAAAACTCTTCCAAAACCAAATATTCATTTACTGTATGCAGGTCATACATCCCGGTTCCTAAATTAGCGCATTCGATTCCGAATTTGTTGAAATAATTAGCATCACACCCACCGCCGCTTGTGTGGTGTTTAATTGTATATCCAAGATTCTTCACAGCAGCCTCAACCAGGATGACCGGAAGTGATTTTATATCCACATCCATTCTGTCATAACTTCTTTCTATGAGTTCATCGAGTTTAGCAACATACGTTGTCCCTTCAGCGGACAGGCCATCATGTAGAGTGACTTCATAATTCGAAACAGCCTCATGAAAGCACTTTCTCATATGATTTACTTGTTCTTTTAGCGTTTCTTCGTCATGACTTCTAGCCTCGCCAACAACACGCACTCGATTTGGAATAATATTTGTTGCTCTCCCACCGCCAATAATCCCAATGTTTGCAGTAGTATAGTCATCTATTCTTCCTAACTTCATATTAGAAACTGCTTCACTTGTTATTTGAATAGCGCTGATACCATTTTCAGGACAAAGTCCTGCATGGGCTTCAAGTCCGTGTACTGTAAACTCTAAATGGTCAGCGGATGGACATCTTAGGACAAGCCTATCGGGAGTGCTGCTATCTAGCACAATTCCGTGTCTAGCGCGAAATTTGGACATATCAATGTGCTTGGATCCCAAGAGACCAATTTCTTCGCAGATGGTAAATGCGATCTCTATATCACCATGGGCGATGCCATTTTCTTTTATGGCCCTTATTGTTTCTACTATTACCGCTATGCCGCTTTTGTCGTCACTTCCTAGAATGGTTGTACCATCACTTTTTATAATACCGTCTTCGATTCTAGGTTTAATTCCTTCACCCGGTCCCACTGTATCCATGTGGGCTGAGAGAAAAAAGGGTGGGGCGTCTGGTTTATTACCCTCGAGTTTTACTATCAGATTTCCAACATTTCCGTTGACCTTCTCACCTGCATCATCATAAAAGCATTCTGCTCCAATCTCTTCCATATCCTTCTGCAATCTTAAGGCTACATTTTTTTCTTTTTTTGACAGACTGTCGATTTTGATAATATCCATTACATGTTCTGTCATTCTCTCTTTGTTGATCATGGGTATTCTCCTAGAATAGTTCTGACGTCAAGAAGCTTATACCTATATCTATCCGCCAATTCTATACGAGAGAGTATAACTTATAGGGGGATTATTAAGAAATAAGACAAACAAAAATAGATCTGGGATCAAAATATATATAGACCCCGCATCTATTTAAATTTAGTAGATGAAATTAAGGTGTTTTCTATAAACTAATCTGCTATTTCTTGTAATGTTTCTATAACTTTTTGAAGTTTAGGTTTGTTTAGTGAATATATTCGGTTTTGTTTGACCTTTCTTTCTTTAATTAAACTTGCTTCTTTTAAAATCTTTAGATGGTTTGATACAGTTGGCTGAGATATCTTGAATTTACTAGCTATCTCTCCAGCATTTGCATCTTTTTTGCCTAGTATAGACTAAATTTTCCTTCTCCTCTCATCACTTAGCGCTTTAAAGGAACACCCCATTTTGGAACCTCCAGGTGAGAACGAGTAATTAGCTAATTATGTAAATAGATTATATAGGATAACGCTTAAAAAATCAAAACATATTTAATAGAATCTGATATTAGAAGCGCTCTACAGCTGGACGTAGGTCCATTTCAAGTGTCCA
>Ga0209633_10004877_pt1 | contig 11943 bp, 10 predicted proteins | sample Cruoilmetagenom1_FD_187290 | JGI IMG/M metagenome (GOLD analysis project Ga0209633, IMG submission 187290) | Oil polluted marine microbial communities from Coal Oil Point, Santa Barbara, California, USA - Sample 1 (SPAdes) (version 2) | ecosystem: Environmental > Aquatic > Marine > Oil seeps ... | reverse complement strand
CCCTCGGGCTTGACCCGAGGGTCCATGGACGAGCGAGACCCCGACCTCGATGGATTACCGGGTCAAGCCCGGCAATGACACCAGGGCAAACAGCAGCATAATCGGCATTCAAGTCTGAGTATTACTCTTGATCGGCCGTGTTGTTGCGCCGATGCATATCGACTCCCATTTCGTCCATGGCTGTTTGCTCGCGGCGCGCGGATTCTTCCTGGTCCTGCGCCGTCTGGTTGTCGCGGGCCAGCTCGAACTTCTTCATTTCCTGAAAGGCTTGGTTCACCTCTTCGCGGGCGGCTTCACAAGCAAGCTCGATATTGCCGATCGATTGGCGCAACCGCTTGCGCCGCTCCAAGGCAGCGGCGACGAATGCGGGAAATGCGATGCTGCCTTCGATCGATCCGGACGCCGCTGTCTGCTCCCGCGACATCTCCTGTTCGAGCGCCACCAGGTCGTCGCGGAGTTTATCCGCGAGCCGATCGAGCTCGGCGAGTTTCTGACGCTTTTCATCGAGCGCCCAGCTATGCACGCGAACCAGGCTGTTGAGCGCGCTCACGGTCCGCTATCCTTGCTCAGCCAGGTGCCGGCATGCCGAGAATCTCGGCCAGGGCGGCATAGCAGCTCGCCAGATCGCTGCGCTCACCCTTACTTTGTTTGAGAAACGCCTCTAGCTGCGGGTAATAGAGAATAGCATCGTCGATGGCCGGGTCGGCGCCGCTCTTGTAAGCGCCGATGCGAATCAGTTCGGCCATGTTCTCATAGGTCGAGAGCAACATGCGGGCGCGATCGACGAGCGCATTCTCCGCCTCGTTGTTGCATTGCGGCATTGTGCGGGAAATGCTGCGCAGGATGTTGACCGCCGGATAGCGGTTACGCTCGGCGATTGCCCGCTCGAGAACGATCTGCCCATCCAGAATGCCGCGCACCGCATCGGCGATGGGTTCGTTGTGATCGTCGCCTTCGACCAGAACCGTGAACAGACCGGTGATCGACCCGCCGTCTACGCCGGGGCCGGCGCGCTCAAGAAGTTGCGGCAGTTGGGCAAACACGGATGGCGTATAGCCCTTGCTGGTCGGTGGTTCGCCAGCCGCCAGGCCGATCTCGCGCATGGCCATGGCAAAGCGCGTGACCGAATCGATCAGGCACAGCACATCCTTACCCTGGTCACGGAAGTACTCGGATGCCGCCAAGGTGAGATCGGCTGCCTGGCGGCGCATGAGAGGGGATTCGTCCGACGTGGCGACGACGACCAGCGAGCGGGCCAGCCCTTCGGGGCCAAGATCGTCCTCCAGCCATTCCTGGACCTCACGGCCACGCTCGCCGATTAGGCCGATAACGTTGACGTCCGAGGTCGTATAGCGTGCCAGCATGGACAGAACGACCGATTTGCCGACGCCGGAGCCGGCAAAAATGCCCATGCGCTGCCCTCGGCAGCAGGTGGTGAAGGTGTTAAGGGCGCGCACACCCAGATCGATCTTGCCGCCCACCCGCTGGCGGTTATGCGCCGGCGGTGGTGGCCGGCGCAGATGGCAGGCCATATCGCCGCTCGGCAATGGGCCCTTGCCGTCAATGGGCTCGCCCAGGGCGTTGACCACCCGGCCGAGCCAACCGTCCGTCGGCCAGATGACCGGATCGGTCCGCACCAGCTCTGCCTTACAGCCCAGCGCCACCCCCTCCAGACGGCCGAATGGGAGGAGCAAGGCCCGGCCCTGGCGAAACCCGATCACCTCGCAGGTGACCCGGGTGCCGCCGCGGATCACGATTTCACAACGCCCGCCGATGGAGAGCGCCTGGTCGAGCCCGGCCACTTCCACCAGCATACCGAGTACGCCGACGACCCGGCCGTAGAGCTGAAATTCGGGGATATGATCGAGCTCGTCGATCAAGGTCCGTACCGCCAATGGCACGTGCGCTGTCCTATCAAAAATGGGCTGGGCTATGAATCGTTTACGGACGATTTTGACCTCTTCGATTTAAGGTTCGGTAAAATAAGCAAAAAACGAGCTTGCGGCGCTAATGATTTGTTAATAAAACTTCCGCAAAATGGTTAACGAACAGAAATTCTTCTTAAACAAAGCATCGGGATTCGGTACATGAGAGTGCTTCTCGTCGAGGACGATACGGCCACCGCCCAAAGCATTGAGATGATGCTTCGGTCGGAAAGCTATGTGTGTGACACAACCGATATGGGCGAAGACGGGCTCGAGATCGGTAAGCTTTATGACTACGACATTATTGTTCTCGATCTCATGCTGCCGGATATGGATGGCTATGAGGTTCTGCGCCGCCTACGCGCGGCACGGGTCAAGACCCCCATTCTGATCCTCTCTGGGTTGAACGGCCTGGACGATAAGATCAAGGGCCTGGGGGTTGGCGCGGACGACTATCTGACCAAACCCTTCGACAAACGTGAGCTGGTGGCCCGCATCCAGGCCATCGTGCGCCGCTCCAAGGGCCATTCCGACTCGGTCATTAAGACGGGCAAGCTGACGGTCAATCTGGATACGCGGACGGTCGAGGTCGAAAGCCAGCCCCTGCACTTAACCGGCAAGGAATACGGCATCCTCGAGCTCCTATCCCTGCGCAAGGGCACCACGCTGACCAAGGAGATGTTCCTAAACCATCTCTATGGCGGCATGGATGAGCCGGAGCTGAAGATCATCGACGTCTTTGTCTGCAAGCTGCGCAAAAAGCTGACGGCGGCGACCACCGGCGAGAACTACATCGAGACGGTGTGGGGCCGCGGTTACGTCCTGCGGGACCCGGTGCCGGGCCAGGAGAGTACGAAAGCCGGCGAGGCGCGCCAGATGGCGGCCAACGGCTAAACTAATCCGGGGCGGCCCAGGCCGCCCCGCAGAGCTAATCTAAATCGAAGATTGTCGGTGTGATCAAGGCAGCCATTCTTTTGCGGCTGCCTTAGCTTGCCGTCTTAACCGGCGGCTTTCGCTTGTGTTTCCGACACCAACCGGTAGATGCCCCGTTGCCCGGGCATGAGTTGGAAGCGATCGGTCATGCCGAGTACCGTCTCGGCACCACCGAGATAGAGGAACCCATCGTCCGCCAATAGGTCGGCAAGCCTGCCGAAAACTTCGGTCTTCGTCGGCGGGTCGAAGTAGATCAGCACGTTGCGGCAGAACACCACGTCGAACCGGCCGAGAGCCGATGGGTTCGTGAGCAAATTGAATTGCTGAAACTTCACCATCTTGCGGATCTCGGCATCGATTTGCCAGCGATCGCCGGTTTGCTTGAAGTATTTGACCAGGAGATTGATCGGCAGACCGCGTTGGACTTCGAACTGGGAATAGAGTCCTTCCTTGGCCTTGTCGAGAATCTCCTGCGAAAGGTCGGTTGCGACAATCTCGACCTTCCAGCCAGCCAACTTGCTCGCATTCTCCTTGAGAAGCATAGCGAGAGTATATGGCTCTTGACCCGACGAGCACGCCGCGCTCCAGATACGGATGGTTTTTTTGGCCGCCCGGTGCTCGAGCAAATGCGGCAGAACTAACTCGTTGAACTGATCGAACGGCTTCTGATCGCGGAAAAAGAACGATTCATTTGTGGTCATCGCCTCGGTGACATCGACCAGCAACGCCTCGTCCTTGCCGGCGCGGATTGCCTGGGCCAACTCGTCGAAGCCCGCGAAGTTCCACTTGCGTGCAACCGGATTAAGCCGGCTCTCAATGAGGTACGCCTTGTCCTTGCTCAGGGCGAGGCCAGAGCGCGTCTTCAAGAGCTGCGCGATCATTTCAAAATCTGTGACGTTCATGCCGCGGTCCTCATTGCGAGCTTGCGGACGTAGGGTGCGATCTCAGGCAACGGCAGAACCGCCGAGCACAGGCCCGTCGTTGCCACGGCACCAGGCATGCCCCAGACGACACTCGACGCTTCGTCCTGAGCAATGACCGACGCGCCGGCTTCGACCGCCACGGCGGCGCCTTTTTGTCCGTCGGCACCCATACCTGTCAAAATGACCACCAGCATTCGCGAACCATAGATCTTCGCCATGCTGCGCAGCATGGGATCGACCGCGGGACGGCAAAAATTCTCTGGTGGATCGGTGTTTATTTTGATGACGTTGCCTGTCGCACCGCGCTCGACAACCATGTGGTGGTCGCCTGGCGCCACGTAGATGTGGCCCGGTACGATGATGTCGCCATCCTTGGCTTCGCTGGCCGGAATATTGGAGGACTTGGCAATGTGCTCGGCCAACAAGGCCGTGAACGTAGCCGGCATATGCTGCGTAATCAGGATGGGCTGCTTAAGATCGGTGCCGATGTGACCAAGCACTTCAAACAGCGCTTGCGGTCCGCCGGTAGAGCTGCCGATCGCGATTATGTCAGGCATTTGTTTCGGCGCTGGGCGCAGCTTCAGGTTTGCGGGAGCGTATGCAATCCCGGTCTTCCGCGGTGCCGTACCAGCAGCTGGTTTCTGCGGCGCCCGCGCCACGCTCCTGCGGCCGCTTCTGCCTGCCTCGGCCAAGGCCTTAATTTTACCGACCAGCTCGTGCTTGAAACTATCGGCCGAGTGAATCTCGCTTGTAGAACTCGGCTTTGTAACGTAGTCGGCGGCACCGTCTGCCATGGCCCGCAGGCTGATCTCCGCGTTCTGCCGAGTCAGAGTCGAGGCCATGACCACCTGCACACCAGGCTTGGCTTTGAGCAGAAGCGGCAAGGCCGTCATGCCGTCCATGACCGGCATCTCGATATCGAGGACGATGATCTCCACGTCATGTTTGACAACGGTCGTCAGCGCTTGCTGACCGTTGGAAACCGAAGCGATGACCGTGACCGCCGGATCGGATTCGAGGGCGCGCTTAAGCAACCCACGAATAACCGCGGAATCGTCGACAATCATGACGCGAAACGGATCGTTCATGCTTCTACCTGGCGACCTGCAATCACACCTGGGTCCGTACCCTAGAGAAGGCCAACTTGAGTGAATTTCGATTCGATTATTTCGCTGTCGAAAGGCTTCATGATGTACTCGTCAGCGCCGGCATCGATCGCTTCTTGAATATGCGTCATGTCATTTTCGGTCGTGCAAAAAACGACAACCGGCTGATCGACATCCGCCATCGCACGCAACTCGCGAAGGAATTCGATCCCGCTCTTAACCGGCATATTCCAGTCAAGCAAAACAGCCCTGGGCATGTTTCGCACGCAAGCATCAATGGCCTTCTGGCCATCTTCAGCTTCATCAATCTCGAAGTTAAGGCCTTCGAGGATTTTGCGTGCAACCATGCGCACGACCTTTGAGTCATCGACGATCAGGCAGGTCTTCATCTCAAAACTCCGGGGTTCATCCTACGAAGTCGGTTACGAAAATCAGTCACTAGGCCGCACTCTTGTGGCCATAGTCGAGCAACCGCTTCACATCGAGAACGACCAAAAGGCCGTCATCAAGGCGATAAATTCCGTCGGAATAGGCGCGTAACTTGGCGTCCAAGGTTGGCGGATTGCGATCGTGGTTACCGGTCGGAAGCGGCAGAACCTCGCCGACCGAATCCACCATGAGGCTATAAAGCTCTCCCTCGGTCTCGGCCACAATGCTCATGCTTTCCGCGCCTTCTTCACGCGGCTCCAGTCCAAGGCGAATTCGAACGTCGACCGCCGTAACGACCCGGCCACGCAGGTTAAGCGAGCCCGTAATCTCCGGCGGCGCCAGTGGGATGCGCGTAATCTGGTAGGAACTCAGGACGTCCTGTACTTGAAGCACCGGAATGCCAAAAAGCTGACCGGCTATCGTGAAAGTCACAAAATCCTGAGTCTCGCCATCCGTCATATCAGCGTTCTTGGCGGACTGTTTCTCGCTCATTTGTGTCATGCCGCGCCTCGAACCTCGTTAAGGGTGTCATGCAGCGTATTGAGAAGCGTTTCCCGATCGCTTTTGGCCACGTAGTCCAAGAAGCCGACAGCCCGACCGCGCGCAAAATCTTTCTGTGTGGCAAAAGACGATAGCGCCACCATGGGGACATCGCTCCAGCGAGTGTTATTCTTGATCGCCTCCGCCAACTCGAAGCCATTCATACCCGGCATTTCGATGTCGGAGATGATGACATCGAAGTCCTGTCCGGCCTCGCAGAGCTCGAGCGCGTTGTGGGCACTTTCCACAGCCGTCACGTCGTAACCGGCGACCGAAAGCAGTGGCGAAAGAAGATTGCGGAAGAACGGGCTATCGTCGATCAGCAATACTCGGCTACCGTTCGCGTCCTCGAATGCCTCGGTTGAATCACCGCCGAACCAATCATTCAGCGCATTTGTTAGATAGTGGCCAACATCGACAATGTCCGTGGCCCGGCCGGCAATCACGGCACTACCGACATATCCGGTCCGCTTCGACTTCAGTTCGACATTGACCCGATCTTCGACAATGTCCACGATCTCGTCGACGACCAAACCCATTGCCCGATCATTGTCGGCGAACACCAGAACCGGCTGACGCCCCTTGTCCTTCAACTCTTCGGCGCCTTCCATCTGAATCAACGGCATGATTTGTCCGCGATATTGAACAACATATTGGCCGTCTGAAATTTCGACCTTGGTCAGATCGACCTCTTCGAGGCGCGCCACGAGGTTCAGCGGGACAGCCTTCGGTGCCGCCTCGACAGCGCGGAAGACCAGCATGGAAACTGCCTCGCCGCCGCGGGCCGCATGGCGTTCCGTCGCGGCGTCGTCAACGTCTTCAGCAAGCTCAACTTCGCCGGTCGCCGCGGCAATCCCGTTGGGATCGAGGATCATAACGACGCTGCCATCGCCCAAGATGGTGTTGCCCGAGAACATTTGGATGTCCCGCAGAATTCGCGCGACGGGCTTAACGACAATTTCCTCGGTGTCGAAGACACGGTCGACGATGAGTCCGAACGTATAGCTGCCAACTTGGGTCACGACGATGAATTGGTCATCGGCACTCTTGTCGACTGCTTCCGCCGGTGCAGGCGTGGCCTCGACTTCGGTCTTAACCTTAGCTTCAACCTCGGCCTTGATCTCGGTCCCAGTCTCTGCCTCGGGTGCGACCGTTTTGTCCGTTGCCACCTCGGCTTCGGCCGGTTCGGCGGGGGTGTCGAGGTGCATTAGAGTGCGCAAGCTAACCAGCGGCAGCAGCCGGTTCCGCAATCGCAGAACCGGCGTGCCGTTGATGCGCTCGATGGTATTATCCGAATTCGACGCGGCCCGAACCAGCTCAAGAACGCTGATTTGCGGGATCGCAAATCGCTCACCGCCACACGCGACGATCAAGGCCGACACAATGGCCAAGGTCAGCGGGATCTTGATGGTCAGCGTCGTCCCTTTACCTTCGACCGAGTTCAAGTCGATCGTGCCGCCGATCTTTTCGATGTTGGTCCGCACGACGTCCATGCCGACACCACGCCCGGAGACGGACGTAACCGCTGCGGCCGTTGAGAATCCAGGCTTGAAAATGAATCGTTGGATCTGCTGCTCGGTCATCGATTCCATCTCGGCTTCAGTAGCCAAGCCGTTCTCGATCACCTTCTTCTTGATCTTCTCGGCGGATAGGCCGCGGCCATCGTCGGCGATCCGGATGATAATGTGGCCGCCCTCGTGGAATGCTTCGAGCGTAACCTTGCCGATCTCCGGTTTGCCGGCCTCGAGGCGGCCCTCGGTGGTCTCCAGGCCATGATCTGCCGAATTCCGGACCATATGTGTCAGCGGATCCTTGATCAGCTCAAGAACCTGCCGGTCGAGCTCGGTGTCCGCGCCCTTCATCACCAGATCGATCTTCTTGCCCAATTCAATGGACAGATCGCGGATGATGCGCGGCAGTTTGGCCCAGGCGTTGCCGATCGGCTGCATTCGGGTCTTCATGACGCCTTCTTGCAGCTCGGATACAACGTGGTTGAGACGTTGCAACGGCGCCGCGAATTCGCTGTCCTTCTGCCCGCGCAGGATCTGTAGGAGCTGGTTTCGCGTCAGAACAAGCTCGGAAACCATGGTCATCAGATTCTCGAGCAAATCCACATGCACGCGAATCGTTTGATTCGCGACCGACGATTCTTCGGACTTGGCAGCGGGCGCGGCAGCGTCCTTCTTCGGCTCCGGCTTTGCCGCCTCGGCTTTCACGGGCTCCACCGCCTCGACCTCGGCAACCGGTTCCGCCTCTACCGGCACGTCTTCAGCGGGCGCATCTTCGACAGGTGCGTCTTCAGTGGGCGCAGCAACCGTTGCCGATGCAAAAGCCGCTTCGAGGTCCTCCGCAGTCGCCTCGTCGTTCGACCCACCGCCAGCCTCGGCGGCGGTGTTCAGACGGGCAATGAGATCGGTGTCTTCGCCTTCGGGCTCGGACTCGGTCTGTTCCAGAGAGACCAATAGAGCGCGGATCTGGTCGAGACATTCCAGAATAAGAGAAACCCCATCCGGAGTGACGACCAGTTCGCCTGAGCGAAACTTGCCGAGAATGTTTTCGCCAGCGTGCGCAACCGACTCTAGGCGCGGCAGGCCCAAGAACCCGCAAGTTCCCTTGATCGTGTGCATGAGCCGAAAGATGCTGCTGAGCAATTCGACATCGTTGGGGTTCTGCTCAAGCTTGACCAACTCGACGTCCAGGACCGCCAGGCCCTCATTCGTCTCGGTCAGGAACTCGCTTAGGAGATCGTCCATCACCACACCTGCGGTTGTATTTCGATTGCCCGCCGCTTTCGGGCGTACGCCGCCTGTTAACCAAACGGCAATTTGCTAGGGCAGAGTGACAAAAAGACATTAATAACTGCTTACTGTGCCGCTTTGCGGCTCTTACAGCGCTATCGGCATAGCTCGTCATACGGGAATTTCGAGCCAAACCTCCCGAATAGGTTGCTTTCCTAGGCTTTAGCGACGTGTACCGAAAGACTCTCGCCAACGTGCCCTTCTGACGTGTTCGAACACCCGGGGTTGCGAATGATAACCGCTTGCAACAAGATCGCGCCGTGCGGCCCACCACCGAAAACTCTTGACCGATACCGCTGCAAACAGAGAAACAGGAACCGTGACCGCCACCGCACATGGCCTGCCCCCGAATGAATCGCTGCCCCCCGCGCGTGCGGGGGGCCTGCCGTGGCGGCGAGGCAGTGTCCTCACCTGGTCAGCCCTCGCAATCGCGACGCTGTTCGCGATCCCCGTCATCAGCGTTCTGGCAAACGTCTTCGTGCCCAGTGGCGACGTGTGGCAGCATCTAGCAGCGACCGTTCTGCCGCGCTATTTGGCGAATACCCTGTGGTTGGTGCTCGGCGTCGGCACCGGCGTTCTTATTGGCGGTATCGGCACCGCCTGGCTGATCACCATGTGCCACTTTCCCGGCCGCCGGATATTCGAGTGGGCGTTGATCCTGCCGCTCGCGGTGCCGGCCTATGTCATGGCCTATGTCTACACGGACTTTCTTCAGTTCAGCGGGCCGGTGCAAAGCCTGCTGCGCGAGGTGATGGGATGGGGGCCGCGCGACTATTGGTTCCCCGAAATTCGCTCGCTTGGCGGGGCTATCGTGATGCTGACCCTGGTCCTCTATCCCTATGTGTACCTGCTTGCCCGCGCCGCCTTCTTGGAGCAGTCGGTTTGCGCCCTTGAGGTGAGCCGTACCTTGGGTTGCGGCCCTTGGGCGAGCTTCTTTCGCGTGGCGTTGCCGTTGGCCCGGCCGGCCATAGCCGCGGGAATATCGCTCGCTTTGATGGAGACCATCGCGGATTTCGGGACGGTTTCGTTCTTTGGCGTACAGACCTTCACCACAGGTATCGTACGCACTTGGTTTTCGATGGGCGACCGCGTTGCGGCGGCGCAATTGGCCGCGATTCTGCTCACCTTCGTGCTCATGGTCCTGGTCCTCGAGCGGACCAGTCGCGGCCGAGCCCGATACTTTCATACCTCCGGCCGATACCAGCGCCTGCCTGGCTATCCTCTGACCGGATGGCACGCCGCCGTGGCCATGGTTTTCTGTTTCCTGCCGCTGGCCCTCGGCTTCCTGCTGCCGGTGGCCATACTCGTGTCCATGACACTCCAGGCCGGCGACAATCAGTTTGGCGCGCGCTTTGCCCTGTTGGCTTTCAATAGCTTTACGCTCGCGACGGTTACAGCGGCGCTCGCCGTTCTGCTTGCGGTGGTCATGGCCTATAGTGTCCGGCTGCGGCCCAATCGCCTTGGCCTTGCCGCGAACCGGATCGCCGCCATGGGTTACGCGGTGCCGGGGACCGTCATCGCCGTCGGTGTGCTCATCCCCTTTGCCCTATTCGACAATGCCCTGGACGCCTGGATGCGCGCGCAATTCGGGGTGTCGACAGGGTTGCTGCTGACCGGCTCCATCGCCGCCCTGGTCTTTGCCTACCTCGTGCGGTTCCTGGCCGTCTCGCTGAATGCCGTCGAAGCCAGTTTAGGCAAGATCAAACCGTCGATGGACGACGCGGCCCGCAGCCTCGGCCATGGACCGGGGGCGACCTTGGTACGGGTACACGCCCCGCTCATGTGGGGCAGCCTGTTGACCGCGGGCCTGATGGTCTTCGTCGACGTGATGAAAGAACTTCCGGCCACCCTGATCATGCGGCCCTTCAACTTCGACACCCTGGCGGTGCAGGCTTACAACCTGGCCTCGGACGAACGCCTGACCGAATCGTCCACGGCCTCGCTGGCCATTGTCGCCGTTGGGATCTTGCCCTTGATCTTGCTCAGCCGGGCGATTGCCCGGTCAAGACCCGGCGCCCCGTCTCCCGACCCCGCGCGGTTTTAAGGCCAGCCAGCCCGATCGAAGATCCGCTGGGCCAGAGGCTGATTCTCGCCGAGACTAGCGACATTCAGCGTATCCGCTTTGAAGTCCCCAAGGGCGGAGAGCGTCGCATTCGGGGCGACGCCAACGGCTACCGGATACTCGTTATTGCCGGCGGAGAAAAAGCGTTGGGCTTCATCGCTCGCCAGGTACTCAAGAAAACGTACCGCGGCTTCCGGATGGGGCGCGGCTTTTAGAACCCCGCCGCCGGATATGTTGATGTGCGTCCCTCTGCCCTTTTGATTGGGGAAGACGACGCCTACCGCCTCGGCCGCCGCGCGATCGCTGTCCTTACTGCTCCTGAGGAGCCGCGCGTAGTAGTACGAGTTGGCCACGGCAATGCCGCACTCGCCAGCGGCGACCGCCCGGATCTGGTCGGTATCGCCACCCTGCGGCGCGCGGGCGAAGTTTGCCACGACGCCCGTGGCCCAAGCCTCCGCCGCCGCCTCGCCATCGGCCGCGATCATCGAGCCGAGCAATGACAAGTTGTAGATGTTGCCGCTTGACCGGATACACACCTCGCCACGCCACCTGGGATCCGCCAGGTCGTTATAGGTTTCGATCTCCCCCGCCTTGATCCGCGTCTTGTCGTAGAAGATCAACCGCGCCCGTTGCGAAAAGCCGAACCACAGCCCGTCGGGATGCCGCAGGCTTGCCGGCACCCGCTCCTCCAGAACCTTCGAGCGCAGCGGCCGCAGCAATCCCGCCTGCTCGGCACGCCACAACCGCCCGGCATCGACGGTGATCAGCACATCTGCCGGACTATTCGCGCCCTCGCTTTTGATCCGCTCGATCAGAGCGTCATCTTTACCCTCGATCCTATTGATCTTTATACCTGTTTCCTTCGTGAAGCCGGTGTAAAGAGCCTCATCGGTCTGATAGTGACGCGAGGTGTAAAGGTTCAGTACCTGCTCCTCGGCCCCAACGGCCGATAAACCAAGCGTCCCTGACATCGAGACCGCGATCACGACAGCGGCCACAGGCCATCCGCGAAAAACAGAGCGCATCAAATTTCTCCCAATCTTATGTGGCGCACAGTTCCGCGCGCCGCTGTCCGAGTCATCATCGCAATATCATGCATAAATCAACCCAACATCATGCGAAAGTGAATGCCGAGGAGCACGCGGGCGCCGGCGAACACAAGGCCAATAACAACGTCTCCCCTCGCACAGCCCCCCTCCTTTGGCGCCGCCCGCAGCGGCCCTTGCT
>Ga0209633_10004876_pt1 | contig 11946 bp, 11 predicted proteins | sample Cruoilmetagenom1_FD_187290 | JGI IMG/M metagenome (GOLD analysis project Ga0209633, IMG submission 187290) | Oil polluted marine microbial communities from Coal Oil Point, Santa Barbara, California, USA - Sample 1 (SPAdes) (version 2) | ecosystem: Environmental > Aquatic > Marine > Oil seeps ... | reverse complement strand
CAGGATTATGGTCATACACAAGGGCGAGATCACAGAGACCGGTACTCACCAAACGCTACTTGCCAAAAAGGGTATATACTACAACCTATATCAACTTCAAAACGAAATTCAGCGATTCTCTTCGCTTAACAATTAGCATAATCTCAAACATCGCGGCTACACATTATGAGCTTACCAACTTTAAATAAAGAGATACAAACCCTTAAAGCCCATCTTGCAAAAAGAGAAAGTTTTAAGGACACAGAGCTATCGGTAGTCTTGTCCCCATACAGGATATCACCTCTCGGAGCTGAGATAGATTACCAGGGGGGACCGGCGCTCTGTATGACTGTAAGCGCTTACACCTTACTTATGTTTATTCCTGTAAAAGAAAGAAAAATAAGGCTATATAGCGTGAATGATCCGGGTGTAGTCGAATTTGACCCAGGGCACGTTAAATCAACCGAAAAGAATGACTGGGGTAGATATGCTATGGGAGCTGCAAAAATTATAGATGAGCGCTATGGTACCGAATGTGGATTCACTGGCGCTGTGTACAGGACTCTCCCTGATGACGGCCTGGGGATTTCTTCCTCTGAATGCCTTGCTTACTTAAGAGCTATTGCCCTATCAAACAACATAGAACCCCTTGGCTGGGAATACGCTGAATTTGTGACGAGAATAAAAAATGATTACCTGCATGAAAGCCCCGGCACCCTGGACCAATTGTCTACTCTAAACGGAAGACATGACAGCATTCTCCAAATAAACACTGGTTCGGGCGAAGTATCTGCGCACCCAGGTCCAAGATTCGGTGAAGATTTTAAGCTGTTAATTGCATATTCGGGGCAACCTGAGGAACAAGCCCCTTTTGATCTAGAGAGACGAATGGGCGAATGTGGAGAGGTTTCGGGCTTCCTTGGAATTATGGCGGGACTTAGCTCGGGAGATAAACTTTCCGATATTCCCCCTGAGGTTTACTACTCAAACTCAAAGAGACTCCCATCTAAGCTTAGACAAAGAGCGGAACATTATTTCAATGAGGCCGGGCGTGTTCAGGAGGGGCTTCTCGCCTGGAGAAAGGGGGACCTTGAGAGCTTTGGCAGACTGATGAATGAATCATGCGGCGGCACTCTTGATATCGAAAAGAGCATGAGCGTCGGACCTATAATGCTTCATAGGATCATAAGCTCTTCACCCGGAGTTTACGGGAGTACGATAAACGGCTCTTATGTAGTAGCTATAGTAAGGAAAGAATTTGGAGATGACTCAGTGTCGGAGGTACTATACAAGTATCTAAGAATTTGCCCTGAATCGGAAGGTAAAGCTGCCGTATTTTTCACAGAACCCGGTGGAGGGATAAGACTTCACAGCAAAGACAATCCCTTTTAGTAGAGACCATCTATACACCTGATCTTAGATAAAAATTCACCCCTTATATATTCTAATAACTTTGGTAAAACCATTCTATTTAGGTATCCTAACAATCAGGTGGATATATGTCTATTTTCGATCCTGTATACAGGCAAAAAAACCTAAGCGGTCAGATAACGAGATCATTCTTCTATATAGGGCAGGCTGTAAAAAACATCCTCTGGGAAAAGAGTAAGCACGAGCACCTAACTCCAGCACAGGTTAAAGTACTCTTATTCATTAACTATACGAGAAACGATGCCATCACCGTGGGCAATGTAGCAAAGTATCTATCGTGCACACCCGCAACAGTGAGCGGGGTTGTAGATTCCCTTGAAAAAAAAGGCCTGATCCACAGAGTCAGGGATTTGGACGACCGTAGGAAGGTACACATAAAACTAAACCCGGCGGGATCGAGAGTTGTCGGTGTAGTGGAGAGCATAGGGTATGAGATTGAGGAGATAGTATCTGATTTCAGCCCGCATGAGCAAGAAGTGCTTGAGAAACTACTAGAAAGGGTATCAGAGAAGCTAATGGATAAAGGGCTTATCTACACAGGGGATATTTGCACAGCCTGCTGCCATTTCAAGAAAGACCGGCACACAGGCGAGTTAAAACCGCATTACTGCGAAAACCTTCATATTATGCTGAGCGAAGACGACATATGTAAGGAATGTCCTCACTACAGCAAAAATTAACTTGAAAACCTAAAAAAATTTATTATATTTATTTAGGTATCCTAAATATTAGGTTAACTAAGAATAATTGGGTATGAGATAGATCCGGTTATGGATAAACGAAGATGAAATTAAAACAACTATCAACCTACGGCCAGGAAGCAGAGTATATTAACCTCGATATTACCGATTCAGATGAGCTTGAGCATTCATTGGATTCTGAATTCGAGGAAACTGAGGATCTGGCAGAAAATAAGCACAGTCACAAAAAAAGTGCCGATAAGGGTACTCCTGACCCAAATTACAGACTGCTGTCCGCTTATTTCAAAGACCTGAGCTCTGAGGGGCTTCTAAAAAGAAGGGATGAAGCAGTACTTGCCTCTAAGATAAAGGTTTGCAACGAAAAGAGGGATAAAATAAGTAAAATTATTGACTCGGAATCTTTTTTAAATAGACCAGAAAGCGATAAAAAAGTACTCCGTACGCTCAAGGATATATATGAAGCAAAATCCTTAGAAGCCAGGGATAAGTTTATCAAATCTAACCTGAGACTCGTAATCGAGCTCTCTAACCGTTACTTGGGCAAGGGGCTCCCGCTTGGAGACCTTATACAGGAAGGCAACATCGGGTTAATGAAAGCCGTGGGTAAGTTCGATCACACAAAGGGGTTTAAGTTTTCTACTTACGCCGCGTGGTGGATTCATCAGTCCCTATCGAGAGCCACAATGGAGCAGACCCATGTGATAGCAATACCGGTCTACCTTCAGGAAATGACCTCTAAAGTCTATAAAGCGAAAAATAAGATAGAGCATAACAGAGACACTACCGCAAAGCCCGAGCAAATTGCAAAGGAAGCTAAAGTATCGGTCGATTCGGTAAAGACGATTCTACAGGGTAGAGACCTCGTAGTTCCAATTGAGCTAAATTCAGAAGACGGCGAGTCAAAGACGTACTTGGACATAGCCCCCGATCCCGGGAGTAAACGACCGGAATTCTACTTATCGATGAGATCGATAAAAAAGGAAATCAAATGCTCCCTGAGTATATTAAACGAGAGAGAAAGAGATGTGCTAAAAATGAGATTCGGTATTGACTACGAAGACGACCATAAACTTGATCAAATCGCCACTAAATATGGTTTAAGCCGTGAGCGGATTAGGCAAATAGAAAGTGAAGCTCTGAATAAGCTCGCTCATTCAGAGCGCGGTCACGTGCTAGAGGGTTTACTCAATTAGATTAATTCCGAGCTACAGTTTGTATAACTATCTGTGAGTAAGGAAACGTGCGATTCCGCAGGGGCTTTATCTAAGTTCTTAAGGATTTGCGGCACTCGTAAACTTGATTGAATCCGGAAACGGAAACCTTGTGTTCTCCTCTTTTCCGTCAAGCTCCTGAATACTGTTCGCTCCGAATTCTTCAAGTTTCTTAATAACTTCCAGAACAACTGTCTCTGGTGTAGAAGCGCCGGAGCTAAGACCAACGACCGTATCTTCACTAAACATGTCTCTACTCAGATTTTCAGCACCCTCAATAAGAAACGCCCTCTCGACACCGTTTGCTTTAGCGACTTCCACCAAGCGGTTTGAATTTGAGCTTTCGGGAGAACCCATAATAAATATCATGTCGGCCTGCTTGGAGAGAGCTTTCACCGCGTCCTGACGGTTTTGCGTTGCGTAGCATATATCCAGCTTTGAAGGGCTCAGTACTTTGGGGAATCTCTGTTTCAGCATCTCCACAATCTCACGCGTATCGTCTACGCTTAGGGTAGTCTGTGTAACATATGCTATTTTATCGGGATCAGGAACCCTAAGACTCTGTGCTTCCTCTACAGATTCAACCACTATTACCTTATCGGGGGCTTCGCCGCTCGTGCCGATTACCTCCACATGGTTTCTGTGCCCTATTAGTATTATCGTGTAGCCGAGGTCTGCATAGTGCTTTACTTCATGGTGCACCTTTGTTACGAGAGGGCACACGGCGTCCACGACCTCAAGACCCCTCTCCCGGGCTTCCTTCCATACTAGAGGGCTTATACCATGGGCGCTGAATATCACCTTTGCGCCTTTTTCACCAATTTCACCTAAAGACTCTACGAACCTCACGCCTTTACTCTTAAGTGACTCCACCACTCGCTTATTGTGCACGATCGCATGCCGCACATAAATCGGCGGCCCGTACATTTCAAGCGCGCGCTCTACTATCTCGATCGCCCTGTCCACCCCGGCACAAAAACCTCTGGGCTTGGCTACTATTACTTGCATTAATTCTCCTCAGAAATATGCATAAGCTATGTATAACTATACTCAAAGATTATCTACATAAAAGGCTTGATCCCTCAGATTTATACTGACTTACTCTCTTGTCCGTAAGCAGTGAATACTCATATTGAAATACAACACTCAGCTAGGTTAGTTAAGTCTTTCCGCACATTTCCAATCTAAGTAAAGCCCTTGTAAGTTTAGAGTAAATATATAAGAATGTTAGTACAAGAGAAAATTCACCACGGAGATAATACATATGAGATTAAAGGACAAAGTTGCGATTGTTACGGGAGGCTCATCCGGGATTGGGAAAGCCATTGCGCTTGGCTATGTGAAGGAGGGGGCTAAGGTGGTGATAGCTGCGCTTCACGAAGACAAATGTGTGGAAACTGTTGAGGAAATAGAGAAAATGGGCGGGGAGGCTATATATGATACTCTGGATGTTGGGGATGTAGACGCACATCCGAAATTGATTCACAAAAGTATTGACGCATTTGGAAAGGTGGACATTCTAGTAAACAACGCAGCTTATGCCAGAAGGGAAGAAGTATTTGAAGTTACCCCTGATAGCTGGGATAAGCAGTTGGATATCAGCCTTAAAGGACTTTTCTTTTTATCTCAACATTTTTCAAAACATATAATCGATCAAAAGACCACGGGCCGAATCATAAACATTGGCTCAGTAGCCGGGGTAATGGATTTTCACCCGATCTCAATTGCCTACCATGCAGCCAAAGCGGGCGTGATGATTATAACAAAGGTAATGGCTGTTGACTTAGCTAGCTCTGGAATAACCGTTAACTGTATAGCACCAGGCTCTATAGTGACACCGATGTCATCTTCAGCTGATCCGGAGTATGACGAATATATGACAAAAGGGATACCGGAGGGTAGAAGAGGCAAACCAGAAGATATTGTCCCACCTGCGGTGATGTTTGCCTCAGATGAGGCTCAGTATATAACCGGGCAGACGATATTTGTTGAGGGAGGGGCATTGTCAGTTTATCTTGGAAGAGACGAGCCGGATTTTAAAGCTTAATTTAATCTGAATCTAGAACTACATCCGCCCTCTTCTTATGCGCTTCTAAGTAAGGCAGGTAATGGTTATAGAATATGTCCTTTTTCTGGAGCCACCCGTCGTGGTCCAGGTGTCTTACGGTTTCATCACGTACATGTGCTCTCTCTAGAGCTACTTCCTGCGGTACATCCAAAAAAACTCTCAGATCAACATATTCGTCCAAATCTTTGTGGCAGGAAAAAAGACCCTCTAAAATCAGGTAATCACAATCTGTGGCATCAATTTGAAGTTCATCGTCAAATAACCCGTTGGATAGGTTATAAAGCCCTTTCACGCTAAACCGCTCATTTCTTTTAACGGACTGAAGGGCCTTTCTAATCTTTTGAAGATCATACCAAGTATGCAGTACGACGTCATGTACATCAATCCTCTTTGGCCATTCTGATCTCGGGACACTAACAAACAAGTCGGTAGATATTTGCTGGGCTTTTCCGCCTAAATTTTCTTTTAGTAAATTCGCCTCGTAGCTCTTCCCACTGCCAATCATACCTTCAAATGCTATGACATAGGGATGCTTCTTCTCTTTTGCGAGAATCATCTCAACAAGCTCATCTATCTTCAATTTGTGCCTCTATTCAATCCGTTTTTTAAGCTGAGTACTGCTAGATATGACATTTTATAGTTTACTATCAGAACGGCTCCGGACGCAAATAAGACTTAAAAGCCCCGGATTAGACATGATCAATAGTACTCAGTTTTTATTGACACTGCTATGCAAAAGTGATATATCACAAAAAGAGGGAAATGCGTATGGCGGAGCAAGATTTACAAAAACACACCACTAGAAATGTAATAGCGGGCTGTATAGGTAATGTGCTCGAGTGGTACGATTTTGCTCTTTACGGTTTTTTCGCCCCTATTATAGCGAAGCTCTTTTTCCCTTCTGATGATCAAATTACCGGGCTACTAGCCACTTTTGGTATTTTCGCGGTGGGTTTCCTAATGCGCCCGATAGGCTCTGTAATATTCGGAATTCTGGGTGATAAATTCGGGCGAAAAAAAGCCCTTGAGATCTCAGTAGTCATGATGGCAGTCCCTACTACATTAATCGGAGTACTGCCAACCTATGAGAGCGCAGGGATATGGGCCCCAATTTTACTTACGATAATCAGACTTATACAGGGAATCTCCGTAGGCGGAGAATTTACAGGCTCCATTTCATATGTTGTTGAGAATGCTCCCTACCCGCCCCACCGAAGAGGTTATTACAGCAGCTGGACAGTATTCAGTCTATTGGGCGGAATCCTTCTGGGATCGGGTATTGCTTCACTTGTTACAAACGTGTTTACCGATGCCCAGGTACATAGCTTCGGCTGGCGGCTGCCATTTTTTCTGGGGCTTGTAATAGGACTGCTCGGACTATACTTAAGACAGGGACTCGATGAGTCACCGGCATTTAAGAAAATGAAAGCTGCGGGCGAGCTATCTAAAAGACCTATTACAGATGCGTTTAAGTATCACTGGAAAGAAATCCTTACAGTAATCGGCGCTACGTGTGTCGGGTCTGTGAACTTTTACATGATTTTCGTCTACATGACGACATATCTGTCAACCGAGACTCACCTACTTCTCTCAACCGCACTCGATATAAACACCCTCAGCATGATTGTTCTAATGGTTATTACTCCTTTTATGGGACTTCTTTCGGATAAAATCGGCAGAAAACCGGTTTTGATCACCGGATGTCTGATAATAGCCATATTCGCCTATCCGCTATTTATTGTGCTGACTAAAGGCCATGCACTGTATGACCTTCTGGCACAGATAGTATTCGCCGTGGGGCTTGCCATGGTATTCGGACCGTTCGGAGCTATGATGGTAGAGCTATTTCCGGCAAGGATTCGTATGAGCGCCGTGTCTATTGGTTATAATGTGGGTTTTGCCGTATTCGGGGGAACAGCTCCGTTTGTGGCTACATACCTTATAGACCTTACCGGGAATAAGCTTTCCCCGAGCTACTACCTGGTACTTGCCTCTTTAATATCGCTTATAGTTTTTGTCAGATTAAGAGAGTCCTTTAATGACGATGTAAACTGAGAGTTTGATATAACAATATCAGGAGGTGTAAAATGGAGCTCTTAATAAAAAAAAGAAACTATCTGCTAAAAGCAGTTGCGCTTGTTATCTGTGCATTTGCCGTACTGGGTTTAGCTGTCTCATGCGATAATGACAGTAACGCACAGGACAATGAGATTGAGTTTACGGAAACGTATTCCGGAAGCTTTGAAACCGCGCCCGCGGCTACGGACTCAAATGACGACGGCATCCCGGCAAACATCGGGCAATTTATGGGTACGAGCACATTTGGTTCTGTAAGCATACAGAGCTTAAATGAGTTTGAACCCGTTCTGGAAAATGCAGATTGCGATCCGGGCGACGTCGAGTTTACTTTGGTAAGAGGCAATTTCGTCAAGCGTTTCTCAAACAACGAGCTTATATTCGGCACATGGGAAAGCGGCGTTAGCTGCTTTGACCCGGGAACGAATATATCATCTACGACTCAAGTCGGTATTTTTACAGGTGGAACCGGTCAGTTCGTGAATGCGGCGGGACCCATACAGATAGATTTTACATCGAATTTCCTGGCTGTAGCAAATATTATCGGCTTTAATTTCGGCGGTTCCAGCGGTACGGGGTTCGGAACTATCATGTTTAACGGTGAATAAGTGAGAGCGTTCCATACAAACTGAGTAGCAGTCGACTAAAATAATCCGAAAAGCTTTAGCGCTACAATGAAAATTGCTGTTATCAACACGTAGCGGATTATTCTCTCACCGCCCCTTACGGACAAACGTACCGCCCACCATCCCCCGAGCGCGTTTCCGGCTGCAAAAATGAGCCCTAGAATCCAGTCTACATTATCTGTCCATATGAAAATAATAAGCGCTGGTATTGTAAAAATCATAGTGATAAAAACCTTATGCATATTTACAAAAACCAGGTTTATCTTTAGCAGGTGATAAAGAGCCGCCATAATCAAAAACCCTACCCCTACCTGAACAAACCCGCCGTAAAACCCTATTGCGAACATCACAGGATATATAAGCCAGGTCTTCTTTCCTTCCTGGGTTGTAATACCGCTCTTTGACTGGGGGACAAGCATCGAGACGATTATCCCAATCATTATCAGTCCAAGAATTCTCTCAAACCACACATCACTTATTCTGATCGCAATTAAAGCCCCGAGAATAGCCCCGGGAATTGTAAAGGCAGCTAGTCTTAGGCTCAGATTTAATCCGGATATTTTCTCTTTACGAAACGACAGAGTCGCGATCAGGCTCTGTATCAAGATCCCGACCCTGTTGGTACCGTTTGCACTGGCGCTATCGAGCCCTAAAAAAATGAGCGCGGGCAAGGTCAGACTCGAGCCGCCTCCGGCCATTACGTTGATCACGCCTGCAACCACACCTACGCCGAAGAGTATTAGTAATTCCAAGTATTCTGGCATTTATTTCCCTTATCTCACGAAGATAATTAAACACAAATGGTTGCGTTATTATACTTTTTTATCACAATTGATAAAATACTCGTAATCAGGGAGTAAAGGTGTAGGAGACAGAGGTTAAGAGGTTCACTGGCTGATCTACGTATTCAGTTTGTTATTCATTGCCAGATACATTTGGTTCGTACAGCGATAAGGAGTGGGTTTAAAGCTCAGGGGCAGCAGCCTTGTCCAGGTACCATTCGAGCACGCCGTCTTGGGGGTTTACCATAGACGCGGGATATGGAAGCGGTTTATCACCACTTTCCATAATTTCTTTGAGCACCGGGGCCTTTGAGTCTCCGGCTACGAGAAATGAAACCCTCTTTGCATTATCTAAGACCGGGAATGTAACGCTTATTCTCTTTTGCCCCGTTTCAGGGTGAGTCGCTACGACACAGATTTTCTCCCTTTCCTCAAGCGTAGGGGCTCCGGGGAAAAGTGATGCCGTATGCCCGTCAGGGCCCATTCCAAGAAATATCCAGTCGAAACGGGGAAAACCGTTTGCAGATTCTGGAATAAACTCTTTAATTTCCTCTTCGTACCTAAGCGCCTCGTTATGGGGTGGGTCTTCGCCAAGGACTCTGTGTATATTGCCGGAAGGAATGACTATCTTTGAAAGTAGCGCGATATTTGTCATTTTGTAATTGCTTTCGTCGTTGTCTGGAGGAACGCAGCGCTCATCGCCCCAGAAAAAAACGACGTTATTCCAAGAGATACTGTCACGGTACTGATCAGCAAGTACTTCAAAGAATGTTTTAGGAGTATGACCGCCTGAGAGAGCTACAGCGAGAGATTCCCCTGAAGCAGCCTTTTCGCTTACTGCCGCGCTAAAATCTCGGGCAAGCTGCCCTGCTAACTCATTTGAATCATTGAATAAATATTTTTTCATTAGGATCTCCCAAAACGTCTAGCGACAACCAAAGCTTTTTACTCCCTATAACTCGCAGTACTCGCCGTCATGAACCAGGTTCTTACAGGGGTAGCGCCAGTCGTCATCTGGGTGATAGAACAGTTTCCTCGCTTCTGGCGGCCCCCACGTGCCCGCCGGGTAACCGTACATTTTAATTTTAGAGTTCTTCTCCCAGGTCTTTAGAATCGGGTCTACAAACTTCCAGCAAGCCTCAACAGCATCTGCCCTTGCGTAGTGGGTAGCGTCGCCTAGTATGCAGTCAAGTATGAGCCGCTCATACGCCTCGGGAATGTAAGCGTCCGTAAGCTCGGAGTAAAGAAAGTCCATCCCGACATCTTTTATGATAAATCCGGCGCCAGGCTTTTTCATACCTATTTTAAGCAGTATCCCCTCGTCTGGCTGAATCCTTATAATAAGCTGGTTGGGAGCGGCTTCACAGAGCTCGGTCTTCGTAAACAGGTGGTGCGGGGTTTTCTTAAAATGGACGACAACTTCGGTAACACGCGTCGGAAGATATTTCCCCGTCCGAATATAAAAAGGCACATCGCCCCAGCGCCAATTGTCCACATATAACTTGAGCGCAACATACGTTGCCGTACGGGAATCGGGGGCAACGTCTTTTTCCTGCCTGTAGCCGAGAACCTTCTTACCCTTTATTTTGGATGCTACATACTGTCCCTGTACCGCGTATTTATTTACCTCACTTGGTTTAATCGGACGAAGGGATTCAAACACTTTTACAGCCTCGTTTCGAACATCGGTCGCGTTGAAAAACGAAGGGGGCTCAATCGCTATCGTGCCCAGTACCTGAAGTAAGTGGTTCTGAACCATATCCCTCATTGCGCCGTAATGGTCATAGTACCCTCCCCTGTTTTCAACCCCGATCGACTCCGCAGCCGTGATCTCTATGTGGTCTACGTAATTACGGTTCCAGAGGGGCTCGAATATCCCGTTTGAGAAACGCAGCGCAAAGATATCCTGCACAGTCTCTTTACCGAGATAATGATCGATCCTGTATATCTGATCCTCGTCGAATATACTCTGAAGATCGGCGTTTAAAGCCTTGGCAGATTTTAGATCTCTGCCAAAAGGCTTCTCTACTACAATCCTTTTCCAGGAGGAGTTTTTACCCTCTTTCTGAAGCCCCTTCTTCCCCAGGTTCTTTGCGATCGAGCTGTATAAGCTGGGTGAAGTGGAGAGGTAGTAAATATAGTTCCCACCGATTTTTAATTTCGTATCGATCTCAGAGAGCTTTAGCTTTAAATCGTCATAGTGCTGGACCTGAGTCGCATCAAACGCCTGATAGTAGAGGTGTTTTGAAAAGGCTCCGAGTTCTTTCTGATCGGCTCTTTTGAGATTGGCGTAAGTTTTTATATCACTTACAATTTTCTTCCGGAATGCCTCATCTGTATAAGGTGATCTGCTTGTACCCAGTATCGCAAAGTTCTTAGGAAGAAGGTTCTGACGATACAGTGCATACACAGAAGGCATTAACTTTCTTTTCGTTAAATCTCCCGAAGCTCCGAATATAACAATTACGCAATTGTTCTCTTGCGCCATTTTAACACCTCACTCTTTTTACGTTCTAACACAAGAACGTCTGAGATTGTTTGCGGCTTTATGAAAGCCCGTTTTTACCAAAGTTTCAGGCCGGGAGTAAAATCTTATCTCTCCCGGCATATATTTCTTGAATTTTAGTCTTTTTTCTTAACCGCGTGCCCGCCGAACTGATTCCTGAGCGCTGCAATGGTTTTCATAGAAAAAGAATCGGTATCTCTTGACGCAATCCTGGCAATTAGCGAAGCCGTTATGATAGGTGCGGGAACGTTCTGGTTTATGGCAGCTTCCACAGTCCAGCGCCCTTCACCGCTGTCCCAGACATACGGGTCCAAATCTTCCAGCGTCGGGTCGTCTTTGAATACACGCTCGGCAAGCTCAAGGAGCCACGAGCGAATAACGCTTCCGTACTGCCAAACTTTACTCACAGCTCTTAGATCGAGGTCGAACTCTGAGCTCTCTAGCACGGCGAACCCTTCAGCATAGGACTGGAGCATCCCGTATTCGATTCCGTTGTGCACCATTTTCACGTAATGCCCGGAGCCTACCGGACCACAGTAGAGGTAGCCGTTTTTAGGCGCCAGGGT
>Ga0209633_10004875_pt1 | contig 11947 bp, 8 predicted proteins | sample Cruoilmetagenom1_FD_187290 | JGI IMG/M metagenome (GOLD analysis project Ga0209633, IMG submission 187290) | Oil polluted marine microbial communities from Coal Oil Point, Santa Barbara, California, USA - Sample 1 (SPAdes) (version 2) | ecosystem: Environmental > Aquatic > Marine > Oil seeps ... | reverse complement strand
GATGGCTGAATTAAATTAAAAAGTGGATGAAGAGCTCTGTAGGTATCCCATAATGAAAACACAGTGTAATTTGTAAAATTTTTTGCCTTATAAATATTTTGGTCTAATCCTTTATATAAACTATCAACATCCATATAGGTAATTGGTCCAAGGAAAGTATGATAAAGAGCTGTATAGAATGTTTCCATATCTTTTAAACTCAGCATTTCTACTTCAATTTTAGATAACTCCTTATTCCACAATGCCTGACTTTCTCTTTTTACTTGATTAAAATTCCAATGTGGAATTTCTTGATTTAAATTTTTTAATGCCCCTTTAGTACTTACTGGTGATAAAGCAAATTTTATTTTTATCTTATCATCCTTTTTAGTTTTAAAATTAAAATAGGCTCTGATATTTTTACCAGCTATCTCTGGGAAATTTTTAGTTTCATCGAATTTTCTCCAAAATCCTTTATAAATACTTTTATCGTATTTTTTATTACCATACTCAAAAAATGGTTTTGAAAAAACCATGGCAAAATAAACTGTTCTGGTGCGAGCCCAACCATTTGTTTGCCTGTAACCAGTAATTAATGTGTCATTTTCAACCCTAATAAACGTCCATACATTTTTATCACTATAATTGTAAATCCCCGAAATTAAATCTAAAATTATATGCGAATTATTCGATTCAGGAAATGTATATTGATGAAAACCCACTCTATTAGTAGCCGTTTGCTCGGCTAAAATGTTGTAATCTTCTAATAGTACTTTATAATAAGCAGGTTCTACAAACTCATTTTGGTGCGAAAATCTCGATCGATATCCACTCTCAGGGTTTTCTGATGTTCCCGGATTTAATTTAAGCTCACCAACTGTTGGCATAAGCAAAAAGTCTCCAAGGTCTGAATGTCCAGTACCACTATGATGTGTGTGACTAAACCCTACAATGGTTTGATCTTTATATTGATATCCGGAACAATATTTATAAATATCTTTATTGTATTTCTGTTTATATTCGTACTGAACGGTATCGGTTTCGGGACTTAATTGAACCATTCCAAAAGGAACAGTAGCTCCAGGATAGGTATGTCCCATATTTTGCGTTCCTACTAAAGGATTAACATATTGTATATAGTTTTTTTGAGCTTGACAACTGCTGTAATAATTAAAAATAACTATAAGAATAATAAGTGTTAAGAAATTTTTCATATAATTAAAATAAATAAATAGACCCTAAAGAATAAGCTATAAGAAGAATTGCTACACTATAATATGTTAAAACCTTTTTATACTTTGATAATCCATTTTGAATTTTATTAGAGAAAATAAATCCCAAATTGGCTATTAACAATGCAAAAATCATTAAAACAATGTGTTCAATAGGCCAGAATCGCTTCGAAACCATTTTAATAGTTCCATCGGCACTAACATAATCGTATCCTACTGATGATTCTATGTTAGAAAATAAAATTAGTCCAAATATTAATTGTAAATAAAGGTTTATAATGAATATATAGGATAATATTTTATCGACAGTTTTATATTCTTTTTTCTTCAAAACTCCAACAATGGAACGATAAAGTAACACAATTGCAATTAATACAAAAGTCGAACTAATAATATAATGTAAGATTTTTATAAAATAGAAGCCATCGTGCATATCCATATGAATTTACGTTTGATTCAATTCAAATAAACAGCTTTTTTTCCAAGTAATCAAAACATAAAAATCAATTATGAAGAAAATCTATAGTTTTATTTTATTTGATGGTTATTATTTAAGATTAATGAAAAAGTGTGCATCTTATCATGGTTGTAAACGATTTCAAAATTATAAACTTCACATATTTTTTTTACAATTGACAATCCAAGTCCTAATGATTCGGAAGAATTTGAAGATTTATGGAATCGTTTAAAAACATCTGCTGTGTCGGATTTTATTTCAGGACCTGTATTTGAAACAGAAATTGATGATGTACTTTGTTCAACAATTATTTCGCCATGTTCAAAATTATGCCTAATCGCATTCTTAATTAAATTTATAAATAAAATCTCAGCCAAGTATGGATTCATAGTAATTGAAAAATCCGGACTTATACTATTTCTAATAACTAGTTTCTTAGCATCAATAATATCTTCGAGCAATTCAAGTTGTTTATTTATTAACGAACTCAGATCAACCTCTTCAGATTCGGGAAATTGTCTATTTTCAATTTTAGCTAAAAGTATCAATGCTTTATTAAGTCGCGACAATCTATTAGATGCTTCGTATGCTTCGAATACTGCCTTATACAAATTTTCCTTTAACTCTCCCGATTGCATCAAAAGTTCCAGTTTCGAGTTTATTATTGCCAAAGGGTTTTGAATCTCGTGAGAAGCATTTTCGGTATATTCCTTTAAATTAAGGTAATCAGAATTTATCCTATTGGTCATAGATAAAATTACTCTGTTTAAATCTTCAAATTCTGTAATATCAGAACTGTTCAAAGTAAATTGCTCATGCTTATTCACATCATAAGATCCTATTTTTTTTGTAGTATCGTAAAATATTTTCCACGATTGCCACAAAGTAATTCTATTCATTAATAATAACGAAACTATTAAAACTATTACAAGAATAGTTAGAATTAAAAATATCCTAACTATTAATAAATCTGATCCTTCTAGCGATTTAAAAATCTGTACATATATCTTTTGATTTTGATAATCGGTAACAAAACCTAATTTTCTAAATGGGACATATCGATTACTAATTTTATCAAACATTAAGGTGTCTGAGTAGCTATACTGCAACAAGGAATCATTCTCACTTAAAACATCGATTATTATTCTTTCATTTGGATTTGGTGGGATTCTATTTTGTGGATTGGCCGATTCTAATTCTGTAATAATACTCGACTTTCTTTTATCGAGTTCAAAATTCACATTCTTCTCAACTTGAATTCTTAGTAAGAAATAGAAAGCTACTATCCCAAATAAAAATATGAATAAGGTAACAGAAAGAAAGTTTAAAGTAGTTTTTGTAAGTAGCTTCATCCTATTGTTAAATCAAATTTATAACCAACTCCATAAACAGTTTGTATATAATCTTCGCATCCTAATTTTAGAAGCTTTTTTCTTAAATTCTTAATGTGTGTATAAATAAAATCGAAAGAATCAGCAGTGTCCATAAAATCTCCCCATAGATACTCTGCTAAACTAATTTTTGTTATCACTCTGTTTTTATTTGAAATAAAAAATAACAATAAATCATACTCTTTACGAGTAAGCTTTAGTTCCTGTTCTTTAACAAATGCTCTATGCTCATCAGGTAAAATTTTTATTTCATTTACTAAAATTTCATTTTGCCCGCTAAAATTAATTCGCCTATTTATAGATTTAAGATGAGCGTTAAGTTCTGCTAAATGAAAAGGTTTTGTTAAATAATGATCTGCTCCTATTTCTAATCCCTCAATTCTATTCTCTACAGAGTTTCTTCCAGAGATAATAACTATTCCAAGAGAGTTCAATTTAATTTTTATTCTTTTTATAATATCCAACCCGCTACCATCAGGCAAGTTAATATCGACAATTGCACAATCATATTCATAAAGCTCTATCTTTTCTATCGCATCTGCATAATAATAAACTGCTTCGCAATTGTGACCTTCTGTTTTTAAATACTCTACAATTGAATCGGACAATGGCTTTTCATCTTCTATAATAAGAATTTTCATTCTTTCAACTTAATTAATGAATTGATCTAAATAAATCATCACAATTTAATCAAAAAAACAAATAGCTTTTAAAAATTTAATATTATAATAATATAACTTTGCGCACTATTAAAATATTTATTTTAGGTGACAACATTCATTTTAAATATAATCCTTTTTACAATAAGTCAACTTGCGTTTTCTACTAGTATCAGTTATGCATACAGCAGCGATTCAGATAATTTGCTTGTTTCGTCTGAAGATATCAAACTCATTAGTTTAGAAACCGATTTATTCTCCGATACAGATGATGATGAAACTCTGGAATATTACTTGGCTGCTGAAATAAACATTAAAACAACTCAAAAATCTATATTCTTTTTAAGGGGTAATTTTTTTAATAACACATCAGAATACCTGGATCTTTTACACCAATACATTGATTTACCTCCTCCTAGTAATTATTAATCTACACTGACACAACAATCTTCAATTTTGTTTTATTCATTTTTATAAATAGCTTTAAGCATGAAAAACATTCATTTTTCTATCGTTATCCATATAATTGGAGTATGTTTAATTCTAGAAAGTTTGTTTTTATTTCTTGACTTACCCATTTCGTTAATTTTTAACGATGGTACTTTTATTCCCATTTTGGAGTCTGGATTAATAACTTTACTATTTGGTTTGATAATGTTCTATGTAACCAAAAAAAAGAACTATACAAAACCAAATATCAAGGAAAGCTTTCTTATTGTAACTTTTTCGTGGGTATTTATTTCTATTTTCGGGACCTTACCATACATTCTTAGTCATTCAATAACAAACTTTACAGATGCCTTATTTGAAACTGTATCGGGATTTACTACAACGGGATCATCAATAATAAAAGATATTGAAGCTTTACCCAAAGCTATCCTTTTCTGGAGATCCGAAACCCATTGGATTGGTGGTATGGGAATTATTGCACTTGTAGTTTTAATACTTCCATCGTTAAAAGTTTCTGGCAACCAACTTTTCTCGGCCGAAGGAGCTTTTTTCAATAACGAAAAATTGTATCCTCGCCTTATAGATGTAGCTAAAAGATTATGGTTAATTTATATTGTTCTAACTCTCGCCGAAACAATTTTTCTAATGATTGCCAATATGAATTGGTTCGATGCCATTTGCCATTCATTTGCAACAATTGCAACCGGTGGATTCTCTACCAAAAACACTAGTATAACTGATTATTCAGCAAGCATACAATATATTATATCATTGTTTATGTTCTTATCGGGGATGAACTTTATTCTTTATATTTCATTACTAAATGGGAAATTTAAGAAGTTATTTAAAAACGAAGAATGGATAATGTATGTATCCATTATTCTTGGTGTAACTTTAATTTTAACAATGAACAATTACTCGTTCTACAATAGCATTGAGAGTTCGTTTCGTAAATCATTATTTCAAGTAATTTCTATTATTACCGCTACCGGATTTATAACTGAAAATTATGAATTATGGTCACACTTGTCCATTTTAATTACTTTCCTAATAATGTTCTTAGGAGCTTGTGTTGGATCAACAGGTGGGGGAATAAAAATTGCTAGGCATTTAATCCTTTTTAAAAGTTTGCGAATTCCTTTTAGAAGAATTGTTCATCCAAATGCAGTTACACCAGTAAGATATAATAAAAAAGTTGTAAGTGAGAAAACACTTCACAGTATATCATCCTTTGTAATAATTTACTTTTTAACGTTTATTATAGGTTCATTTATTATGATGGCTACAGGATTAGATCTTAAATCTGCTTCGAGTAGTGTAATTACAACTTTAGGAGGAATTGGACCAGGTTTAGGTGTTGTAGGACCTGTAAATAATTTTTCTGAAATAACTCAGTTTGGCAAAATCTATCTCTCTTTTAACATGATATTGGGTAGACTTGAAATTATTTCAGTACTATCGATCTTTACAAGAGCTTTTTATAAAGCTTAACTAAACCATTATGGATTGAAAATCCATAGGTTTAGATTACGAATGGAATTCGTTTAGTAAGCACTAAAAAAAACAAATAACAAATATCAAACAATATCCAATGTTCAAAATATCAACACCCTAAACTTCACCAACAATATAAATGCTTCAAACATAAATATAGGGTTTTGTGTTTTGTGATTTATTTGAAATTTGGATATTGTAGGTTATTATTTTATTGAAATTTATAGAACCGAGGACAAAGAACGAGCTCAGCAAAGCTAAACTAAAGTAACTGCAATGAATTTGCAGGATTTTAACCTTTAAATTGATATCGAATATAAATGTTTAATACATTCTAAGGAGCTATTCTAAATTGGTCTCAATTAAACACAATTTTGGAGGTGTAAATTACAATATCTTATTGGCAAATTGTCTTAGCCGAATTACTCCAAATTCAATCTTTCATTAATTCAGGATTATTGCATTTAAAGAAAATCCCATCAATACCTGTAACTTTTTTCTTCATCATCGTTTTTACTTACAATTTATAAATTATTACATAGAAAGTATACGCGCATTCTTTTAAATAAAATAAATAATGATATATTTAGAATTCCAATTTGAAAGTATCAACTGAATGAAACCTTACAAAACCTTACTATTTTTAATTAGTATTTTTATTATACTTGCTGTGGTTTCGTTTATTTACCCCAAAGAAGGCATACAAATAGGAGGAAACTTATTATTGCGATTCCCTGATATTAAAAGCATTACAACAACAGAAGAAAAGAAATATGCCGACATTACTGAAATATTAGAATATCACCAATCGGATATTGTAGATGATATAAACGATATAATTACCGATACATTGTTTGCTGTTAGCGATAGTATTATTATTAATCAAGACTCTGTTCTGCATGTGCTAAAACCTGACAGTTTGCTGGTTACAGATTCAACGAAATCGATTGCTACTAAAAAGAAACCCGGAGCAATACGACAATATCTAGAATATCCCTCGAATAATAAAAAGGTACTCTATCCATTTTTCAATCATCTTGCTAACATAAAAACATCGAAAGAGCTTATTCGAATTCTCCATTATGGTGATTCTCAAATTGAAGGAGATCGTATTACTTCTTATATACGAAATGAGTTACAAAAGCAATTTGGAGGCTCAGGAATTGGTTTATTTGCCCCAGTGCTTATAAATGGCACCAGCATTTCAGTGAATCATAAACTAATAGGAAGTTGGGAAAGATATACCATGCAAAGTATTAAAAAAGGAAGCATTTTTCATAAACGTTTGGGTGCCTTAATGAGCTTCGGGCGTTTTGCTCCAGAAAATTCGGAAGAAGACATTATGTATCACGGTGAAATCAACTTAAAAAAGTCGAATATTACCTATCGCAGAACCAGAATTTTTAAACAATGTAGAGTGTTTTATGGATACAACGACGGACCTTTTATTGCCGAATTAAAATACAAAGATCAAACTTTAGATGCTGAGATAATCCCCGTTTCAAGACAACTTAATACTATAAAATGGGATATTGATGGATCTCTGGATGAAATAACAATAAGTTTCAAAGGCGAAGATAGTCCGGATATTTATGGGATTGCCCTTGATGATTATTCGGGAGTTGCTGTAGATAATATTCCATTACGAGGAAGTAGTGGAACAGATTTTACAAAAACTGATCTTGCATTTCTACGATCGATGTATCAACAACTAAACACCAAACTAATTATTCTCCAGTTTGGAGTAAATCTAGTTCCGTACATAACCAATGATTATTCGTATTACGAAAAGCGATTTTATAAGCAACTTAAAACCTTAAAGAGCTTAAGACCCGATATTTCAATAATAGTTATTGGAGTTTCAGATATGTCTCAACATAAAAACGGACAATATACTTCATATCCAAACATCGATAAAATTAGAAATGCACAGCGCAATGCCGCCTTTAAAGCCGATTGTGCATTTTGGGATATGTATTTGGCAATGGGTGGAAAAAACTCCATGCCCTCTTGGGTAAATGCTAATCCTGCATTAGCCAGAACCGACTTTACTCACTTTACCTGGAAAGGATCTACGATAATTTCAAAAATGTTTTACCAAGCTTTAATCAACGATTACAATTTATATGTAAAAGAAAAACAGAAATAATGCTGAAACATATTTTCATATCATTACTATTAGCACTTTCATCATTATTGATTAAAGGACAACAAGTATGTGACACTTTGCCTTTTCTTAACTGCAATTTAAACGAAATAATTATCCCTGAAGGTAATTCAAATTTTAAATTGTTAGTTCAAAAATTTAAATCCTTGAAATCTTCTCAAGAACAAACTTTACAAATAGTTCACATTGGTGATTCTCATCTGCAAGCAGGTTTTTTAACCGAGAAAATAAAACAAAATCTATTTCAATATTTTTCAAACCTTAGTTTTGCTGCTCCTGGTTTCATTTTTCCATATACAATTGCTGAAACCAATAATCCATATTTTTTTAAAGTTAATTATTCTGGAAATTGGAGCTATTGCAAAAATATTGATCAAGAAAAAACATGCAAACTTGGCTTGTCAGGAATTACACTTCAAACGAATGATTCCATTTCTAGCATTTGTATAAAAATGCGCAACGAAAAATACAATATCCCAACAAGTTACTATTTCAATAAAATAAAGATCTTACATAACTCCTCGGAAAATATTACTATTAATATTAATAACAAATCGGCCAATTACATAAATGGATATTCAATAGCTAAACTGGAAAATATAACCGATTCTGTTTGCATAAAAATTCATCAGAGAACCAATTCGAATTTCGAGTTATATGGAATAATTCTGGAAAATACACAGAGTCAAATTAATTATCATACCATTGGTGTAAATGGTGCAACTGCGCAATCCTATTTAAAATGCGATTATTTCTCGCAACACTTAAAACTAATTAATCCTGATTTAATTTTACTTTCATTAGGTACAAACGAAGCCTATAACGATGAGTTTTCGAAAATTGAACACGAATATATTTTTAAAGATCTGATATTACAGATAAAAGATATTTTACCCAATACCAGTATTATTTGTATAAGCTCTAATGATCATATGAAAAACCCCGGATCATCTAATCCGAATGTAATAATTGTAAACGAAAATATTCTTAAAACTTGTAAAGAGCTAAATCTCGCATTTTGGGATTTTTACTCAATCATGGGTGGAGAAAGTTCAATTAATAAATGGTACCAAAAAGGATTAACCGGAAATGATAAATTACATTTCAGAAAGTCTGGATACGAAATTCAAGCTGAACTATTTACCGAAGCGCTCATTAATTTAATAAAACGTGATTAAAAATTAATGGAATATTTAAAAGATATATTACTCTATTCTGAAGCAAAACCTTTACTATTTACAAGGCTTTTCTTTTGGGGATTCTTTGCTTTTCTTTTAATATTCTATTCAATACTTTATAAAAAAAACACACTGCGAAATGCATATCTATTTGTATTAAGTTTATTTTTTTATTATAAATCGGGAGGATATTTCTTTACATTATTAATTTTTTCGACGATTACCGATTTCACCTTAGGACAATTAATTTATACTGCTAAAACCAATTTAAAGAAAAAACTTTTTGTTGCCACAAGCATAATTATCAATCTGGGCTTACTAGGTTATTTTAAATACACTTACTTTTTTACAGATTTATATAATTCAGCATTTAATGCTGATCTAAAAGTTGTAAACCATCTCGCAATATGGACAAACAATTTGTTTGGCTCTTCCTTCGATATATCAAAAATTATATTGCCAGTTGGGATTTCATTCTACACTTTCCAAACCATTAGCTACACAGTCGATGTTTATAGAAATAAATTAAAGCCTGTAAAAAACATTGTAGATTTCGGATTTTATGTTTCATTTTTTCCTCAACTTGTTGCCGGACCAATTGTGCGAGCAGCCGAATTTATTCCTCAATTATATCAGAAGTATAGACTTACGCGGCAAGAATTTGGACATGCGATCTTTCTAATTATTAGTGGATTGGTTAAAAAAATGTTAATCTCCGATTACATCTCAATTAATTTTGTCGATCGTATTTTCGATGCTCCCCTATCTTTTACAGGATTTGAAAATTTAATGGCTGTTTATGGATATTCAATTCAAATTTATTGTGATTTTTCGGGATATACAGACATTGCAATTGGTATCGCTCTATTATTAGGTTTTCGATTGCCTGTAAACTTTAATTCGCCTTACAAAGCCATGAATATTACTGATTTCTGGCGTAGATGGCATATTTCATTATCGTCATGGTTAAGAGATTACCTATATATCCCACTTGGAGGAAATAAAAAAGGTAAAATCAGAATGTACATCAATTTAATGATTACAATGTTACTTGGTGGATTGTGGCATGGAGCAAGTTTACGTTTTATTATTTGGGGCGGAATACATGGTGTTGGATTGGTTATTCATAAGCTATGGGTAAAACTAAATTTATCGTTAAGTAACCATTATCACGCACGAAAAAGTAAAAATATATTGTTTCGATTTATTTCCGTTTTTACAACATTTAATTTAGTGAGTATCGCATGGATCTTCTTCCGAGCCGGAACCCTTAATGATGCTCTTAACATGATAAAACAAATTAGCCTTAATTTTCAATTGCATCTTATCCCAATTATGATTTCATCTTATTATAAAACTTTCTTAATTATTTCATTAGGCTTTATAATTCACTGGTTACCTTCAACTTTAAAAGAAAACTATAGAGGTTGGTTTATAAAATCGCATATAGCTATAAAAGTAATAATAGTAGTAATAACCATATTCATTCTATTTCAAGCAAAGTCGGCCGAGATACAACCATTTATTTATTTCCAATTTTAATTACACTTTTACACCAACAATTGTTATATCATCTAACTGATTATATTCTCCCATCCATATTTTCATTTCCATTCCTAATTTTTCCTTTTGTTCGTTGGAATGTAAATGACATATACTCGCTAATTTCTCTCTAAAGTTTTTTAAGTTATATTTTTTCCCTTCTGCACCTCCAAACTGATCTACATATCCGTCTGAAAACAAATAAATCATATCCCCTTTTTTTATATCAACAATGTTATTTGTAAATGGTTTTTCATCTTTTAAATAGATTCCTATAGGCATTCTATCTCCTTTTATTTCATCAATTATATTTTCCCCATTCTCTTTTGGGTTACGAACAATATATAATGGATTATGAGCACCTGCAAATTGCAATTTCATATCTTCATAATCAATTATACATAAAGATAAATCCATTCCATCGCGATTAGAATTCTTTTCTTTCGACTGATGCAAATACTTTATTACTTCTTCTCGAAGTCGATTTAATATTTCACTTGCATCAAGTTCTGTATAGAATTCTAAAACTATCTCGTTTAGAAAAGATGTACCCAACATACTCATAAAAGCTCCAGGAACTCCATGCCCTGTACAATCAACCACTGCGATTACTTTATATTGCTTGGTAAAAACTTCCACATTTTTAAACCAGTAAAAATCACCGCTCACAATATCTTTTGGCCAGTATAATATAAAACTATCAGGGGCAATATCTTTAATTTCATCATCTTGTGTTAATACTGCATTCTGAATCCTTCGTGCATAACTAATGCTATCTGTAATTCTATTACTTTGTTTTTCAATTTGATCGTGTTGTGCCATAATTTCTTCGTTTGCTTGTTTAATATAATTCATTGCAGCACTCAATCTATTATTAGCAATAAACGACTGAAGAATAAAATTTGAAACCCAAAGATTATAAAATCCAGAAATCAGTATAAAAACAGATGTATATACAATTACCATTGTGCCACTCTGATGAAAGCTATGTAAAATCAAATTAAAAAGTATTGCGATTATAGTGCTATAATAAATAACATACTTTTTTATTCTTAAGGCACTCAGTAAATTAAAAAAGATAAAAAAGATTGTTGCAAAAATCAGCAGTTCCTTTTTACTTACGGTAACAATACTTGCGACAAAATCAATAAATTCAATAAAAGCAACTAATATCAATGACAAATCTAAGGTAACAGAAATGTACTTTAGAAAAGGTATATGCCTTTTTCTACGTGTTATGAAATGCATCGAAAATAATCCGCTAAAAACACATAGCGTAATCAAAATCCAGATAAAAACCATTTTGCTCTTTAATTCCCCAAATAAATACATAGTGATGGAATCGGCTATGCTCATAATTAAAAATAAGAACATTCTATATAAGTTAATAGTATGCTC
>Ga0209633_10004873_pt1 | contig 11949 bp, 12 predicted proteins | sample Cruoilmetagenom1_FD_187290 | JGI IMG/M metagenome (GOLD analysis project Ga0209633, IMG submission 187290) | Oil polluted marine microbial communities from Coal Oil Point, Santa Barbara, California, USA - Sample 1 (SPAdes) (version 2) | ecosystem: Environmental > Aquatic > Marine > Oil seeps ... | reverse complement strand
CAGACAGAATTCGTCAAAATTCAAGAGCTCTGTATCAAGCTGGTCAGGCAGAAATGTAATTTCAAACTGAGGGGCTGTAGTGGTCTTGGCGACACCATCGAGCGAGAGTTGTTTCCCATCCAGAAGAGACAGAGAAACTTTGACAACTCGGTAATCTTTTAACTGGTTCAGTACAGACATGGCAAATCCCCTGATGGGAGAGGAATAAGGGGAGTAGAAATTTTCAACCGACACCCCGGGCGAATTGTTTGCGTTGAGCAGGAGCTTGATGATATCCAGCCACAGCCACTCGACCGCTTTTGATCTGCGTTAACTCATTAGCGGTGACAGCCATCATGCCACGGATTCTTGGCAATAGCAAATAATTCAACTCAACAATCTTTTCCAGCAGGCGGGTTCGTTCTATAAATAGAGGATGTTCTTGCCAATAGGTCGAATTACGAGGGAAAACCTCCAGAAAAACCCGATCATTTAAACCAGCTTCATCCTGTAATTCCTGAAGTTTGACCGTGTAGCTTTGCAGCTCATCAGGATCAGACTTCTGCAGCAAATGATCAAGTTGCCCAGCATGAGCAATGATCTGTCGGTACTGTTCTATCGATTTTCGGAGACATGTTTCCATAAAACAAACCTCAAATATCTTTCAATTTTCTTTTAAACATCCCCTCTCCATAAGGGAGAGGGCTAGGTTGAGGGGGGTAAAATTGCCCCTCATCCAGCCTTTGGCCACCTTCTCCCTTATGGAGAAGTGTTGAAAGTTCAGAAGGACACAGCCACTCGTTTTTCTGCGGAGTCTGTATTCGCAGCCCGTAAGGTGCCGCGTAGGTTAATTTCTGCCGCTCCAGCAAAGCCCTCACGCAGATCAAGAAGAATCTTTTCGATCGGTTCCAACCGGCCAGCATCACTACGAGCATTAACCGCTGACAGCTCCCTGATCATGAAATCATAAAGTTGACTGAGATCCAGAGCGATATCCCCACCAACCTCATAATCAAGAGTATTGGAAAATTCGGTGATTATTGCCACCGCCTTACCAATTGCGGTCGCTTTATCAGCCTGTCGACCATCCTCTATTGCGAATTTAGCCTGCCTGACAAAACGGATCGCCCCATCATAAAGCATGATCAGAATTTGCTCGGGGGAAGCAGTCATCACCTGGTTATTTTGATAATGATTCGAATATGCGTTCATTCAATAATACTCCTGATAGAACAAACCTGCGAACGGTATAGATTGGCAGGTTAATACATTAGTTAGTTGCTGGAACCGCCAATCGTCGGCATTGATGCAAGTTGTTGCAGCAGATAATCACCTTGTGCGTTCAATCCACTAACCAGATCTTCCATCGCTGCAAATTGGGCTCGCATAGTTTTCTCCTTCTGTTCCAATCTGGCTTCCATATTTATAATTTTTTGATCAATCCGCCGCATATTACTGTCGGTCGTTTCTTTGCGACCAGCATATAAACCATCAACTGAATCGGTCATAGTCTCCAGATAGGAAGCAAACTTGGTACTGATTCCTTCAACCCCCTCTGCTCCAGTGAAAAGACTAAGAACCTCATCATAATCATTTGTTAAAGCAGATGATAAAGTTGAGCTATTCAAAGTGATGGTACCATCACGCTGGGTTTCAAAGCCGACTCGTGATAGGCTGGAATAGTTTCCACTACCCACCGAAGTCACCAGAAGACTCTGCAAGTGACTCTTGATCGAGCGAAAGGCAGAATCATTCCCCCAACCAGTCTCTTTTTGCTCCCCGATAAAAGTAATGATTTCATTATAGGAAGCGACAAACTCCTTGATTTTTTCGGTTGTCGCCTCTCTATCGGTAGAAACATTCAAAGTAGTTGTTGCCTCAGCATCTGCTTTCAGTAATTCGATGGATAAACCGGGAACAGCACTATCAACACTGTTACTGTCGCTGTAGACATCAATACCATCTAGAAGGATATGTGCCTGCTGAGCAGTCTGCGTATTGATCATGGTTGGATTAACCGCACTGCCCCCACCTAACCCTGAGGTATCCAGCGAAAAAGCGTCGGAGACACTATTCCCGGTTAGAACCAAACGATAAGGGGCACCAGTGCCATCATTAATGACAGCTGCACTGACCCCTAGTTCGGCCTCATTTATAGCCTGAGAAATTCCATCCAGTGAGTTATTACTGGAATCAATGGTGATTGAATTAGCAGTGCCAGCAACGGTTAGACTGATCGTTCCAGTACCAAAATCAGCAGCAAATTTATCAACATATCCCTGGCTGACATCTTTCTGCTGCTGCGCCAGATCAAGTACCGTCAATTGGTAGGATCCTAGCTGTGCATTACTATCTACAGTCGCTGATAAATAATCTTCTGAACTGCCATTGACTTTGGGAGAATTCAGCTCGATCCTGGTATCAATGGCTTCCGCTTTTTCCAGAAAGCTTCTCAGCTTTTCATCTATCTCAGAAAAAGCCTTCAGACGATTATTATAATAGGCCCGATCTTTTTCCAGACGATCAATTGGAAATCGCTCAATCTTCATCAACTCAGTAACAATTGATTCAGTATCCAATCCGGTTGCCAAACCGCCAAAAGTAATCGACATGATATCTCTCCAAAAACAGTTTAATTAACTCTGAGTATCGACAATGTTGCCACGCAGGTCTTCCAGCGTTGCTTTAAGTTCCAGTATCTCCTCTGCTGGAACTTGACGGATCACTTCGTTATTTTCCCGATTGACAATCTTGACCACCAGACCATCTGCGCGTTCATCATTCTCAAAACGGACACTGTAGAGCCCTTCCTCGGTCAGAGATTTGATCTGCTGGAGCAGTTCTTCAGGTTGAATTTGCTTCTTTTCCGCCTGTTCACTTTGCACCAGGTCATCAGCTTTTTTTCTAGCTTCACTAACCTGATCAGAACTTTTATTCAGATGGAATTGAGCCGTACCTTGCAAATTAATCGCTTCAACATTCATAATTTTATCCTCCCCCTGATCATTTCTTAACCTGTATTCAGGGAAAATAGGGGACCGGACAAGCCGGCCCCCAGATGGTTAGCCCATAAATTAGCCGAGCAATGACAGTGCCAGTTGTGGCTGCTGGTTTGCCTGTGCCAGGATCGACACTCCAGCCTGCTGCAGAATATTGTACTTGGTCATGTTTGAGGTTTCCTGAGCGATATCGGCATCAAGAATCCGCGAACGGGCAGCAGAAAGGTTTTCGGAAACATTCGACAAGTTGGCGATAGTTGATTCAAAACGGTTTTGAACCGCACCAAGCTCACCACGCATGTTGTCAATATCCATAATGGCAGCATCAACAGTCGAGATTGTTGCATTGGCACCGACTTGAGTTGATACTGTTACAGCGTTCACTCCCAATGCAGTCGCGTTAGCTGAACCAATTGTAATGGAAATTGTCTGGCCTGCCTCGGCGCCAACATGGAACAGTGCAGCATTGGTACTACCATTGAGAAGGCCACGACCGTTGAAGGTGGTATTGCCGGCAATTCGATCCAGTTCGGAAATCAGTTGACCAACTTCGGCATTCAGAGAGTTGCGGTCATCGGTACTGTTGGTATCGTTGGCCGACTGAATCGCCAACTCACGCATCCGCTGCAGAATGTTGGTGCCCTCTTGCAACGCGCCTTCTGCCGTTTGCGCCAGTGAAATACCATCGTTGGCATTCCGTACGGCCTGATTCAGACCACGAATCTGTGAAGTCATCCGGTCGGAGATCCCCAGACCAGCGGCATCGTCCTTGGCACTGTTGATACGTAGACCAGAAGAAAGGCGCTGCATTGATTTGTTAAGTGCGCCTTGGGAAGTGCCCAGATTACGTTGGGCGTTTAGAGAAGCGACGTTCGTGTTAATTGTTAAAGCCATGATTTTTCCTCCATGAATGAGTTTTTACGGGCATCCTTGCCCTTGTTTTTAGGTTGTGTTTCTTTACTTACGTTACTGTTCTGGGGGACGCAATATTGGATCTAAAACCTCCTTGGGCGATAAATTCCCCGTCTTGCATCTTCTCGACATGATCTATTGAAATCTTTAGTTTTTTTATCCTCATGCAACTTGATTAAGAACTTGAAAGTATTGGAGTTTTTAGAATTTATAATTTTTTTATAAAATTAAATTTTTCGGAATAATTCAAATAAAACATTGCCAGAATGTTGGTTGCCGAAAGGAGTATATAGAGGAAGGAAACGTACCAAATAAAAAAATTGATAATTTCCAATAATTTATCTACAATGAATTAAACTCTATGAAACATACAGGCTGTAAACATCTTTCAAACAAGGAGATGTATCTTGAAATTAGCCAAAAAAAAGATTCTCGTCACTGGCGCTGACGGTTTTATTGGTTCACACTTGGTAGAAAGCCTGGTCGAACTGGGAGCAGAGGTCAGGGCATTGAGTTGTTATAATTCATTTAACTCCTGGGGCTGGCTTGAAACAATCCAGTGTCTGGATCAAATAGAAGTTGTCAGTGGTGATATCCGCGATCCTCACTACTGTAAAAAAATCACCGCAGGAATAGACATTGTCTTTCACCTGGCCGCGTTGATCGCTATTCCCTACTCCTACGAGGCACCGGACAGTTATATTGATACAAATATCAAGGGAACACTTAATATCTGCCAAGCAGCATTGGAAAATGGCTGTGAGCGGGTGATTCATACTTCTACAAGTGAAGTGTACGGCACCGCACAATACGTACCAATTGATGAAAAGCACCCTCTGCAACCTCAATCGCCTTATAGTGCCAGTAAAATAGGTGCTGATGCGATAGCAATGAGTTTTCATAATGCCTTTGACCTGCCAGTCACAATTGTCCGCCCATTCAACACATACGGCCCCCGGCAATCAGCACGAGCGGTCATTCCGACCATTATCACCCAGATTGCGGCAGGAATAGATGAAATCAAACTGGGTGATGTCAGTCCTACCCGAGACTTCAACTATGTAAAAGACACCTGTCGAGGCTTTATTGCTCTGGCAGAGTGTGAACAGGCAACTGGAGAAACAGTAAATATCGGCTCCAACTTCGAAATTTCAGTCGGCAATACCTTAAACCTGATAAAAGATCTGATGGGAAGTGATATCAACTTCATCACTGACAATAATCGCCTGAGGCCAGAAAAATCCGAAGTATTCCGCCTTTGGTGTGACAATACCCTCATCCATAAGTTGGTAGGATTTACCCCACAATACTCTATCAAACAGGGCCTCCAAGAAACCATTGATTGGTTTACAACAGCTGAAAACTTGAAACGCTATAAAGTAGAAATCTACAATACCTAGGTGAACCAGAAGACAAGGGGATTATCTCAAATGAGTGAAATTGAAATTGCCGGTCGTAAAATCGGTGAGAATTACCCACCCTTCATTATTATGGAGGCCGGGATCAACCACGAAGGGAATATCCAGAAAGCTCTGGAACTTGTTGATGCCGCCTGCGCTAATGGGGCAGATTGTATTAAGTTTCAATGCCACATTACCGAAGAAGAAATGATTCCAACCGATATGAAACCAGGAGATATTTCTGACGAAGGCCTCTGGGATATCATCAAGCGTTGTGAACTGACGGCAGAAGAAGAATTACAGGTACAAGCATATTGCGCCAGCAAGAACATCCTTTATCTGAGCACTCCCTTTTCCAGAGCAGCGGCAGATCGACTGAATGGAATGGGAGTACCTGCGTTCAAAATCGGTTCAGGGGAATGTAACAATTATCCATTGGTTGAACATATTGCAAAAATGGGTAAACCAATTATTCTTTCAACTGGCATGAACGATATCCCCTCCATTAAAAAAGCGGTAAAACTTATTCAAAAATATTCCTGTCCACTGGCTCTTATGCATTGTACTTCCATGTACCCAACTCCCTATGACAAAGTTCGGCTGAATGCCATCACTGAATTGATAGATACTTTCTCAATCCCCGTTGGGCTCAGTGATCATTCCAAAAAGATTTATACTTGTCTTGGAGCGGTTGCACTTGGAGCCAGCTGTCTGGAAAAGCATTTTACCGTAAGTCATGATTGGCCAGGGCCCGATATCCCGGTTTCAATAGATCCTGCGGAGCTACAAGAACATATAGCGGGAGCTCACGCTATATGGCAGGCAAGGGGAGGGGGGAAAACCATTCTTCCGGAAGAACGTCCGGTTATTGACTTTGCCTATGCAACAGTAGTCACCCTCAAGACAATAAGAAAAGGAGAGCTCTTGACCCGTGAAAATATCTGGGTCAAACGTCCAGGAACCGGAAAAATCCCAGCAGAAGATTTTGAAAAAGTGCTGGGAAAGAAAGCAACAAAAGACCTTACAGCTGATACCCACGTTTCACCGGGTGACTTCATTTAATGATCACAACGAAGGAACAGAATCAAAAACTGTTTATCATAACTGGTGCAGGGGGATTGATTGGTCACAAACTGGCCCTGCAGGTATCACGCCTTGGATATGCAGCCATTGTCCATACTCGCATCCCAAAAAAATGGGAAAGTGATCACCTCATCCCTGTTGCAGGCGACCTGACTGAAAGCACCGTCAGAAAAAAACTTTTTGACGTATCAGACTCCTTCAAAAACCAAGAAACTATCTTTATCCATCTCGCAGCAACAAACGATGTGAGACGCGCAAACAGTGATCCGGTACGAGCATTTAACACAAATGTCGCCCTTACTGCCCAACTGGCAATTGCGGTCGCTCAAAAAGAATCAAGCCGATTTATCTATGCATCCTCTGGGGGTATTTACAATCCATCTGCCAACACACTGCTTTCTGAAAAAGACCTGCCAAAACCGGCCTCAATTTATGCAGCAAGTAAATTAGCAGCCGAATCCTTTCTTCAGGGTCTGGCTACAGAAAGAAAACTGCCCTGTGATATTCTTAGATTGAGCAATGCCTATGCACCTGAAAGCCCGGAAAACAGCGTGATTGGCAGAATATTAAAGCAGGTTCGATGTAGACAGCCAATCCAGGTAATGGATACAACTCCTGTACGCGATTTTATCTTTATTGAAGATATCGTTGAGGGGTTTCTACGCATCTCAGAACTCCCCCCTGAAACAAACTGCACAATAACTAATCTCTCTACAGGAACAGGTACCAGTATCGGGGAAGTCCTCAATATCATAAAAAAAATATCAGGAGCTCAGATACTTCCGCCATCCGAGGATGAACATTATAATTACCTTGTCTTGGCAAATGACCTCTTACAGGCAAGAACCGGCTGGAAGCCGACAACATCTCTCCATAATGGTTTATTTAAATGCCTCAAAGAAATTCATAACAAACCATGATTCCAATGAGAATTCACCCGGGATACTTAGTAAAATTCCTTCCTCGCACTGCTCTGATTCAATAAAAGATAGCTCAAAATAAAGACTCGGAACAATATTTGCAGACCCTTATATTTGTTGTCAAAAAACAGACACCCCGTGACTGACTTATCATAAATTGATGTCTCGAGGATTTTCGTACAGACCAAAACTACAACCAACAAGAAAAGAGGGTTCAATATTGAGAAAAATAGCTGTATTTACCGGGAATCGCGCGGAATACGGATTACAGTATCCCATTATCAAGGCTATTGCTGCCCATCCGACACTCGATTACTTACTGCTTGTCTCAGGTGCGCACCTGGATGGAGATTTTGGCAAAACGACTGCTGAAATAGCAAAAGACGGTTTCAAGGTTCATCGAGAAATAAAAATTGACATGCAGGATGACACCTTACTTGCAACAGCACAAGCCATTGGGACAGGAATCATAAATGTCAGTACTGCACTAAACGAACTTCGTCCCGATATTCTGGTGGTCTATGCTGACCGCTTTGAAAGTTTTTCAGCTGTCATTGCCGCAACCCAAATGGGAATCCCCACCGCCCACATTGAAGGTGGTGATATTACCGAAGGGGGAGCACTGGATGACAACGTCCGTCATGCCATGACTAAACTCGCCCACCTGCATTTTACAACAAATGAAGAAGCGGCTCGTCGCATCATCACCATGGGGGAAGAATCCTGGCGGGTTATTAACGCAGGACTTCCTGCCATTGACCTTCTCTCTTCCGGGAACTATGCCACACCTGAAGAGCTGACAGAGTGCTACAAACTCGATATCAGTAAGCCAATTGTACTTTTCACCCAACACTCAGTCACAACTGAGTTTGAGGCCGTAGAACAACAAATCACTCCATCACTTGAAGCCCTCAGGCTTCTCGCACAGGAGGGTATCCAGATCATTGTGACCTATCCAAATAACGATGCTGGAGGGAAAAATATTATCGATCAAATCAACCAATGGTATTCAACCGGAATAGAGAATATCCAGATTCACTCGAGCCTGGGCCGTCATAATTATCATGGAATCTTACATCTTACAGGTCACGGTTCTGGCTGTGGCGTATGTGTCGGCAATTCATCCAGCGGACTCAAAGAGACTCCGGCTCTTGGTTGCCCAGCAGTCAATATCGGTTCTCGCCAACAAGGAAGGTTAAGAGCTGAAAATGTGATAGATAGCGAGTACGATTGTAGTGAGATTTTGGCTGCCGTCAGAAAATCACTTTACGACGATAGCTTCCGCTCTGCATGTAAAAATTGCCACAATCCCTACGGGACTGGAAACTCTGGAAATATAATTGCGGCAACACTTGCAGAAATCGAACTCGGTCCCTACCTGATACAAAAAAAAATGACCATATAGTTTCTCCATAATAATGATGAGGAAGGATGCCATGAGGAAAACTAAGAACATCTGCGTAAATCCACAAGCCACGATACACTCCACTCTTGAAGTTATTGATAAGGGTGTTATCCAGATTGCCTTGGTCGTTGAAGGGAAAAAACTCCTTGGTACCATCACTGACGGGGACATCCGACGAGGCTTTCTCAAGGGTAAAAATTTAGAGGATAGTATTGAAGAGTTGTTCAACAACAATCCCGTCACCGGAACGGTCAACCAGTCTCAAGAAGATATTGTCCAAACAGCACTCAGCCATGGCATTAAACAACTACCAATACTTGATGGCCAAGGTGATCTTGTCGGTATCGAATATGTTGACGATTATCTCCGCGGGCCAAAAAAACCTAATGCTGTTGTTCTCATGGCAGGCGGCTTAGGCGCACGTTTGCGACCATTGACTGCAGATATCCCCAAGCCGATGCTGACGGTCGGATCTAAACCAATCATTGAAACTATTCTGGAAAGTTTTTCCCGCTACGGTTTCCGCAACTTTTATTTCAGCGTTAATTACAAAGCCGATAAAATCCGCCGCTACTTTAAAGATGGCAACCAATATGGTGTTAACATTACCTATTTGAATGAGACACATCAGATGGGCACAGCCGGAGCCCTCAGTCTGCTCCCCAATTTGATTACTGAGCCGATAATCGTTATGAATGGCGACATATTAACTGATATCAATTTCGAGCATTTACTGAATTACCACCTTCTGGCTGAAGCCAAAGCAACCATGTGTGTACGCGAATATCAACTGCAAGTTCCCTATGGGGTAGTAGAAACTAAAGGGGCCTCTATACAACGAATTACAGAGAAACCTATTCAAAAGTTTTATGTCAACGCCGGAATTTACGTATTGAACCCTGAGGTACTTGAACTGATTCCCAAAGGTAGTTCTTTCGATATGCCAGAACTTTTTCAAACATTGATTAAATCAGGCCAGAAGGGCTGCTCTTTCCCTATCAAGGGCTATTGGATGGATATTGGTCAGCCCAATGACTTTGAGCAAGCAAATACTGAATATGAAGATAATTTCGATGTATAAAAGAAAACGAATCCTTGGAGTTATTACTGCTCGTGGTGGCAGCAAGGGTTTACCGGGGAAAAACATTAGATATCTCCACGGAAAACCACTGATTGCCTGGACAGTTGCTGTTGCACAGGAAAGTCAATATCTTGATAGTTTTCTAGTCTCCACTGACAGTGCTGAAATTGCTGAAATATCAAAAAGCTATGGAGCTCAAGTACCTTTCCTGCGCCCGGCTGAATTATCTACCGATAAAGCATCAAGTATTGACGTGGTGTTACACGCCATTGACAACTCCAAAGAGGTCTACGACTGGGTGATGATTCTACAGCCGACATCACCCTTACGCTCAGCGGCAGATATTGATGTCGCAATTGAATTGGCTGACATCAAAAAAGCCGACAGCATTGTTTCCGTATGCCCCAACGAACACCACCCTTGGCTCAGCAACACATTGCCAGCCGATGGAAATATGAAATGCTTCCTGCGCCAGGAGACACAACATCGAACACGTCAAGAATTCCCCACATACTACAGGCTTAACGGCGCAATTTTTCTTACAAAAATCAGTATCCTCCGAGAGACAAGATCCTTTTTTGGTCCGCAAACATTTGCTTATGAAATGCCAGTAGAACGCTCTATAGACATCGATCACCTAATTGATTTTAAGCTTGCAGAATGCTACCTCGAAACCCAAAACGCACTACATCTGAATAAGTAACGAAGGAGAAAACGGAAGATGAAAGTTCTACTGGTTGTTTACGATAATGATTCCTATATGAGCTGGTTTCCCCAAGGGCTCGGCTACATTGCTGCAATTCTGCAACAGGAAGGGTGCGTGGTCGAAATATACAATCAGGATCAATGGCACTACCCGGACGAACATCTCACAGAATATCTTGATAACAACAATTTCGACGTGGTCGGGCTGAGTTTCGTTGCCGGCTATTATCAGTACCGCAAAGCACTGAAGCTTTCCACAGCGATCAATCGCTCGAAAAACCGCCCATTTTACATCATCGGTGGCCATGGCCCATCCCCCGAACCTGAATTTTTTATCAAAAAAACCGCCGCAGACGTTGTTGTTATCGGCGAAGGGGAAAAAACTATTGTCGAACTGCTGAGTGCCATCTCGAACAAAAGAGATCTTTCAAAAGTAAAGGGGATCGCTTATCGAGACGGTCAAGATGTCAAAGTCAACGAACGTCGCCCCCTGATAACAGACATTGACTCAATTCCTTTTCCGGCCTACGAACTTTTCCCGATGGAATTTTATCGTTTGCTGCGAATGCCGCACGCCGAAAATTCCGACTTTCTCATGCCGTTGCTCTCTGGACGGGGTTGCACCTTCACCTGCACTTTCTGCTATCGAATGGATGAAGGATTCCGTCAAAGAAGCAACGCCAGCATCATCGAAGAGATCAAATTTCTCAAAGAGAAGTACCGGGTAAATTACATCGCTTTTTCTGATGAGCTACTTGTCTCTTCGCCCGCACGGGTACAGAGTCTTTGTGAAGATTTCCTGCGCGAAGAGCTCAATATCAAGTGGGAGTGTAACGGGCGGCTGAATTACGCCCATCCAGAGATTCTGCAATTGATGAAACGTTCCGGCTGTGTCTTCATCAACTATGGAATCGAGGCAATGGATGACGAGGTGCTGAAAAAAATGAATAAGGCGCTCAGCACCAAACAAATTATCCATGGTATCGAAGCAACCTTGGCAGCTGGGATCAGTCCCGGATATAACATCATCTTCGGCAACATCGGCGACACCAGAGAAAGTTTGGATAAAGGGGTTGAATTTTTACTGAAATACGATGATGGAGCCCAACTTCGCACCATCCGACCGGTGACCCCCTATCCCGGTTCACCGCTGTACGATATGGCAATTCAAGATGGGAAAATTAAAGACTGTGAGGATTTCTATGAAAATCTCCACCTGAATTCAGACCTGCTGTCAGTCAACTTCACCAACTTGAGCGATGAAGAATTTCACCACTGCCTTCTCGAGGCCAACGGCAAACTTCTAAAAAATTACTTTTCGAAGAAAACCATCTCAATGCTTGAACAAACCCGACAGCTTTACCTGAACAGGGATGCCAGCTTCCGTGGTTACCGGCAGTCCTGAGCGACTGCTGACTTCCGTTGACAATATTTGCGGCTAGCCAGATTTATCAGGCTGCTCGGA
>Ga0209633_10004872_pt1 | contig 11950 bp, 14 predicted proteins | sample Cruoilmetagenom1_FD_187290 | JGI IMG/M metagenome (GOLD analysis project Ga0209633, IMG submission 187290) | Oil polluted marine microbial communities from Coal Oil Point, Santa Barbara, California, USA - Sample 1 (SPAdes) (version 2) | ecosystem: Environmental > Aquatic > Marine > Oil seeps ... | reverse complement strand
GGTTGCTCGAGCGCGAGATCACCGATGTGGTCGGCGATTGGGCCTGGCAGCGTCCCGGCCTGCAGCCGGGCGGCTGGGCCTTCCAATACCGCAATGACTACTATCCGGACGTGGACGATACGGCGGTGGTGGTCATGGCCCTGGAGCGTACAGGCGATCCGCGCTGCCGCCCTGCCATCGAGCGGGCCACCGACTGGGTCCTGGGCATGCAAAGCAGCAACGGCGGCTGGGGTGCCTTCGACGCCGAAAACGAACATTACTATCTGAACAGCATTCCCTTCGCCGATCATGGGGCGCTCCTGGACCCGCCGACGGTGGATGTCACGGCCCGGTGTGTTTCCATGCTGGCGCAGCTCGGTTTTTCCCACAGTCATTCGGCGATCAAGCGCGGCCTGGAATTCCTGCGTAAGGAGCAGGAGGCGGACGGTTCATGGTTCGGCCGCTGGGGCGTCAACTACGTCTACGGCACTTGGTCGGCGCTCTCCGCCTTCAATGCGTGCGACGAGGATCTGTCGGCGCCGCATATCCGCAGGGCGGTAGCCTGGCTGCAGGCCCGGCAGCGGCCGGACGGCGGTTGGGGCGAAGATTGCGCCACCTATTGGCCCGAAAATCGCGACCTGGCGAAGGAGTCCACCGCCTCGCAAACCGCTTGGGCATTGCTCGGCCTGATGGCCGCCGGGGAGGTGGAGAGCAAAGCCGTCCGGCGCGGCATCGCTTATCTGGAGGCAGCGCCGCGCGATGGCTCTAAATGGCACGAGCCGCTTTATACGGGAATCGGCTTCCCGCGGGTTTTCTACCTGAATTACCACGGCTACAGCGCGTATTTCCCGCTATGGGCACTAGCCCGTTACCACAACCTACGGCGGGACAACGAGCGACGCGTACGCTACGGCATGTAATACCAAGGAGCGCTGACAATGACCCCTAGAGATCGCATGCGCGGCCCGTCGGGTAGGAGGGAAGCCGCCGGCGATGCGGCACATCGTCAAGGCTTTCCGACGCCCGCCGACGGGCCGCGCATGCGACCGGAACGGCGGCTTACCAAGACTTTCGGTCAGCGTTGCGCGGACTTTGCGATGCACCGCATCGCCGCAGCCCACGCGCCTTGCCGAAAACCTTGGTAAGCCGTCTCTAGGGATTATTGTCAGCGCTCCTTGGTATTGTGCGTTTCGCCGTTGTCACCGGGCTTGCCGCGGAAGCCAAACTCATCGAAAAGGCGCACGCACGCGCCGGACGCAGCACCCCGCCGCTCGCTTGCGCCGGCGCCAGTGCCGAGCGCGCGCAAACCCATGCCACCCGCCTGATCGCGCAAGGAGCCGAAGTGGTGCTCAGCTTCGGCCTGTGCGGCGGCCTTGACCCGGACTTGCGGCCTGGCGACTTGCTATTGGCGGACATAATCGTCTCCGGCACCGGTCAGCCTATCCCGGTATCGGCACCGCTGCGGGCGCATCTGGATGCCCGATTGCGTGAGGCGGGACTCATCGTTGCCGGCGGCAACCTGTTGGGAAGCGATACGCCCGTTGCCACGGTTGACGAGAAACACAGCCTGTTTAGCCAGACCGGTGCCCGCGCCGTCGATATGGAAAGCCATGGGGTTGCGGCCGCCGCGCAAGCCGCCGGCGCTCAGGTCCTGATTGTGCGTGCGGTTGCCGATCCAGCCGAGCGCAATTTACCGAAGGCGGCATTAAATGCCGTCGGACCCGACGGACGCCTGCGCCTTGTCCGATCCCTGGCGACCATGTACATGCGCCCATGGGAGGGTCCGGCGCTGATCCGCCTGGCCTATGAGGCGCGCTTAGGCTTCGATACGCTGGAGCGGGTGGCCGCCGATCCGAACCTGCTATTCGGCGGCGGCTGAGTCGGCCCCTTTGCCCTTGCCGTCCGATGCCGGCTGCGCGTGCAGGTCGGTGACGGCGCCTGCAACCAGCCCATCGAAAATGAACTCCGCCGGGCGCTGGCTATCGAGGGAAATTTCCGGCGCCATGGGCGCTTCGGTATTGATCCCGGACAACGCAACACGCAGGGCCTTGAGCGGATGGCGCACGGTGTCGTTGACCGCCGTCGCCTCGTAGCCGCAGTGAACCATGCAATTGGCGCACTTCTCGTAGTTGCCGGTGCCGTACGTCTCCCACTCCGTTTCATCCATCAACTCGCGAAACGTACGGGTATACCCTTCATTCAGTAGATAGCAGGGCCGTTGCCAACCAAAGATGTTGCGCGTCGGGTTACCCCATGGGGTGCAATGATAGGTTTGGTTTCCGGCCAGAAAATCCAGGAACATGGAGGACTGACTGAATTCCCACTTGCGGCCCTTGCCGAGGCGAAAAATATCGCGGAACAGGTTCTTGGTCTGCTGCCGATTGAGGAAGTGCTCTTGGCTCGGCGCGCGTTCGTACGCGTACCCGGGCGAAATGGTAATCCCCTCAACACCGAGCGCGGTCACGTAGTCGAAGAATTCCGCCACCCGGTCGGCTTCGGCGTTGTCGAACAGCGTGGAGTTGATGTTGACCCGGAAGCCGGCGGCCTTGACCGCTTCGATCGCCTTGACCGCGCGTTTGAAAACACCCTTCTGATCGACCGCGCGGTCGTGCTCGACCTCCAGCCCGTCCAGGTGCACCGAGAACGTAAGGTACGGGTTGGGCTTGAAGAGGTGCAGCTTCTTTTCCAGCAGCAGCGCGTTCGTGCATAGGTAGACAAAGCGCTTGCGCTTCACCAGTTCGGCAACGATTTCGCCGATTTCCTTGTGCAACAGCGGCTCCCCGCCCGGAATCGAGATGATCGGGGCGCCGCATTCCTCGGCGGCGGTAATGCACTCGGCCACCGATAGGCGGCGATTGAGGATCTCGTCCGGATAATCGATCTTGCCGCATCCCGGACACGCCAGGTTGCAGCGGAACAACGGCTCGAGCATGAGCACGAGCGGATAGCGCGCCCGACCCAGAAGCCGCTGCTTCAGGATATAGGCGCCGACACGAATTTGTTGTCGCAGGGGTACCGACACGAGAATACCTCTCACAAACTGACAGGCCGACCCGGCGCTGGCCGGGCGGAACCGCTATCCCTAGCGCCTTTGTCGGATAATGCCAAGTGGGGTGCGGCGATCAATTTTTCGAGAGGTAACCGGCCTCTCGAAACCACTGGACCGCGTCCGCCAGAGCCACCGCGGCAGGCCGCGCCCGGTAGCCAAAATCGGCCTCGGCCTTGGCGCTGGAGAAGAACATCTTCTTCCGCGCCATGCGCACGCCGTCCACCGTCACAAACGGCTCGCGCCCGGTCACACGCGAGACGGATTCCGCCGCAAAGGCAATGGGCACAACCAGGCCATGGGGCAGACGCACGCGCGGCGCGCGGCGCCCGCACAGGCGCGCTATTTCGCCCAGAATATCGCGCAACGTCAGGTTTTCGCCGCCCAATACATAGCGTTCGCCGACAACGCCGCGCTCGAACGCCAGCAAGTGGCCGGCCGCCACATCGTCCACATGCACCACATTGAGACCGGTATCGACAAAGGCGGGCATGCGCCCCGCCGCCGCCTCGACGATCAAGCGGCCGGTCGGCGTGGGTTTCACATCACGCGGACCGATGGGCGTCGATGGGTTGACGATGACTACCGGCAAATTTTCTTCGCGTATCAGACGGTACACCGCCTCCTCGGCCAGGAATTTGGAGCGTTTGTAGTGGCCGATCATGTCGGCGAGGCGCACCGGCGTCTCCTCGTCAGCGGGGCCGCCGTCCGAGCGCACGCCCAGGACCGCGACGCTGCTGGTATAGACGATCCGTTCGACCCCCTCGGCGGCGGCAGCACGCAACAGTCGCGTGCTTCCGGCCACGTTCGTCTCGTAGATCTCATCCGGGCGCGGGACCCAGATGCGGTAGTCGGCGGCGACATGATAGAGCGCCCGGCAACCACGCAGCGCCCGCACCAACGACTCGCCGTCGCGCAGGTCGCCCTCAACCGGCTCGACGGGCAGGGCTGCAATGTTGCGCCGGTCGCCACCGGCACGCACCAAGACCCGCACGGTCTCGCCACGGGAGACAAGCTGTCGCGCGACGGCGGAACCGACGAAGCCGGTCGCACCGGTAACCAGAACGCTCATTGGGCCGCGTCGCTGGCCACTCGCGGCAGATCGTGATCCGATGGTAGGTCGAGCAAGCTGGGAAACACCTCGCGCTTGGCCTTTTTCAGATCGTCCGGGAAATCGATTTCGACCCAGGGCAGGCCGGTGACGTCCTCGATGCCGAACGTCCCCGGCGGCTCGGCGAGAAGCACGTCGCGGATGGCGTCCTCGTAGATCGCATTGCGCCGCCCAGCGGAGACGTGGCGATCGGCCGCCGTCCACACCTTTCGGGCAATCTCGGGATCGAAGCGGCAAAAGCCGATCCATTCCCCCCACCAGTCATGGGCCAGTTGTGGCCGCTTGTGGAAATCGACCAACGCGCCGTCCCGCATGCATAGTTTCACCGGGTCCTCACCCTCCTCGATGGTGCGGTCCATGAGGAAACAGTTGGCGTGGGCGCTATCCAGCAAGCGCGCCATCAGGCGTTGATCGTAGAGCACGTCGCCGTCCATGAAGACAACGGATTCTCCAGCGCCAAACGCCTCGCGCAACGTCCAGAACGAAACGATCGAGCCGTTCAGGAAATCCGGATTCTGCCGCGTGGTGACCATATCTATAGCACCGATCCGGGCCAGTTCCGCCTCGATCTCCTCGGCATGATAGCCGACCACCAGATCAACCTGACGGACCCCGCAGCGGCGCAAAATGGCGATGTGCCGGGCCAGCAGGGTTTCGCCGCCGAAGGGCAGCAGTATTTTCGGCGGCAATGTCCGATCATTCAGACGCTGACCGATCCCGGCCGCCAAGATGCCAACTCTCATCGCCTCGCCTCTCGGATCGTTGCAACCGGCATTTCTCGGTCCCGGCGGCCACTGGCGCAAGAGAATCTTGGCCCGATGGCGCCTTGTCAACAGCCTCTGTCACACCGATGTGATAAACCCGCGATACCGAGCTCGGGGACGATTTGCTAGGATCCCGCGTAACACAGGTTGCCGGGCGCGGACCGTGTTACCGAGAAGGAGTTATCAATGTTCTCCCGGCTACGCGCCACTATTCTTTTGCTTGCGATCGCCGCTGCCGCCGGGGCTGGCAGCCAGGCGCGGGCAGCGACGGGAAGCCCGTCGGACGTGGTGGCGCGCCTGAATGATACTCTGCTGTCGGTCATGCGGGATGCTGAGCCTCTCGGATTTCAGGGGCGTTTTGACCGCCTGGCGCCGGAGTTGATCGGCGCCTTCAATTTTCCGGCCATGGCCGGCATCGCCGCCGGTAAGCATTGGAAGGAACTGGATACAGCACAGCGCAAGCGCCTGATCGATGTGTTCGGGCGTACCAGCATCGCCACATTCGCCACCCGTTTCGACGGCTATAGCGGCGAGACCTTTGAGATCATCGAAGAGACGCCGGGACCACGTGGATCCGTTCTGGTTCGCAATAAGCTGACCAAGGGCGACGGCGAAAGCGTCGAGATCAACTACCTGCTCCGCGTCTTTCATGATCGCTGGCGTGTCGTCGACGTGTTTTTGGACGCCAAATATAGCGAAATGGCACTGACCCGCTCGGAATATACTTCCGTCATCGCGAATCAGGGTTTCGACCGTCTGATTCAGGATCTTGAGGAGAAACTGGTGCGGTTGGCGGGGCCCGAGTAAGCCGGCCGCGCCCGCGTCAACTTTCCTTGATCGCCTGCGCCAAATCCTCTTTCAGATCCTCCACATCCTCCAGGCCGACGGAGAGCCGGATCAGGCCATCCGAAATGCCCAGGGCCGCCCGGTCTTCCGGGGAGAGGCGCTGGTGCGTCGTCGTTGCCGGATGAGTCACAAGGCTCTTCGCGTCGCCGAGGTTATTCGAAATATCGATCAACCTGAGCGCCTTTAGGACGCGAAAGGCGCGCGCCTTGCCTCCCTCCAGCTCGATGGCAACGATGCTGCCGGACCCACGCATCTGGCGCTGGGCCAGGGCAGCCTGCGGATGGCTCGCCAGACCAGGATAGAGGACCCGGCGAAGGCCCGTCTGTCCCTCCAGGAAATGTGCCAGTTCGGCGGCATTGGCTGAGTGGCGTGAGACGCGCAACTCCAGGGTCTCCAGCCCCTTCAGCAACACCCAAGCATTGAACGGACTGAGCGCCGGTCCGGTGTGGCGGAGAAAGGCCTGTAAATGCTCGTCGTGGAAGCTCCGTGACGACAGAATGGCGCCACCCAAGGTCCGACCCTGACCGTCGATATGCTTAGTGGCGGAATAGACCACGATGTCGGCTCCCAGCGCGAGCGGCTGCTGTTGCAAGGGCGTCGCGAAGACATTGTCGACGATCAGGCGGGCGCCGGCCGCACGCGTCAACTTGGCGAGCGCCGCCAGGTCGATGATCTCCAAGGTCGGATTGGAGGGCGATTCGACAAAAACACAGGCCGCGCCGTCCGCCAGAGCCGCCTGCCACGCATTTTGGTCACGGCCGTCGACCAGCTCAGTGCGGATGCCGTAGCGGGGCAAGACCTCGGCAACGATGTATTGGCACGACCCGAATAAAGCGCGCGAGGCCACCACACGATCGCCGGCCTTCACCTGGCACATGATGGACGCGAAGACCGCGGCCATGCCACTGGCCGTCGCCCGGCACATCTCGGCACCTTCGAGCAGCCGCAGCCGCTCCTCGAACATGGCCACAGTGGGATTGGCGTAGCGCGAGTAAACGAAATGATCGTTCTCGCCCTTGAACGCCGCTTCCGCTTCCTCCGGAGTCCCGTAAACGTAGCCCGAGGTCAGATACAGCGCTTCGCTGGTCTCGTCGAAGGCACTGCGGGCAAGGCCGCCACGCACCAAATTGGTTTGCGGACGGTATTGGTGCGAGGCATCCGTCGACCGATCGCGTGCCATCCCTACTCCTGCCACCAGGGCAATCCGGCAGCCTTCCAGCCTTCGGACTTGCCACGGTGCCGCGCATCGTCACGCGGTCCTTCGAATCCACCGGCGACGTTATAACATGTTTGGTAACCGTGCGCCGTCAACGTGATGGCGGCATCGCGCGAGCGCGCGCCGGAACGGCAAAGCAGCAGTACCTTGCGATTCGGCGCCACCCCTGCGGCCGCCAAATCAGAGACAAAGTTCGGGTTATGGCGCATGTCCGGATAGGATTGCCAGCACACAAAGACCGTTTGCTTGTTCGAGCTCGTCAGGTCGGGCACGCCCACATAGCGCCACTCAGCCTCGCTGCGCACGTCGACGAGCACAGCTTCTGGATCCTGCTGCAACATGTCCCACGCCTCGCGCACGGTCATGTCGCCAGCATAGTCTTGAGTCATCCACCCCTCCTTGTCTTGGCTATGCATCGAAGCACCGGCGGCGTTAGTCCACGCCGCAATTCCATCGCGCCAAACACACCCATGGATTGATTTCTTCTTGAGCGCGACAGCCCAAGAGATTTCCTAGATAGCACAATTATTTAAACGGCAAAGCGACGAGCTGTCCACGGCAATGTCCGGCGAATTTCCAACGTAGAGAAAAAAGATACCTTCAACCGCAGACCCAAGGTCACCCCTCCTTGTCTTGGCTATGCGCCGATTTATCGAGATGCCCTTAGGAGAGATCGCAGCGCTCGCCGGTCACCTGAACGAAGCCCTGCGGGCCGGCGGTCGCGGTGAAACGATACTCGCGGTCACCGACCACCACCGAGGTATGCAGCGGTAACTTGCCAGACACCTCAGCAACCCTGCCGCCGATCAAAGTCAAGATCAGCTTGATAGGTTGCGCGGGATCAAACCATGCTTCGACGTTGCCGTCCGCGCTGACTGCCGACTCGCCGCGCGCGGTGACGGTAATCGTACCGTCCGCGAACGCCACCGAGTCATTTGCGCCCGCAAACAGCAGGGTTTGCACCATAAACCGCTTGCTCACCGGTTTCTCGCTGCAGCGTGGCGTATTCGCCGCAGCATTCACCAGGAATTGCAGCCGCTCTATATCGACCCCGGCGTCGATTTTCTCCTGCATCCGATTCAACAAGTCGGCTATCGGACCGCTTGGAATTTCTTTCTGGGCGTCGCGAAGGCGTTCCTCGACAACCATCACACCGGCTTGCAGTTCGGTATTGTGCTGCTGCAGCGCGCCTAGCTGCACCGATAGCTCTTCGACCTGCGCGCGAAGCTCAGCTAGTTGATGCTGCTCCTGGGATGAGCCGACCTCATAGGCGAAAGCTGCGGCACCGACCGCCAGCGCGCTGGCCAGAACCCAGCGCACCGCCGCCCAGCGTATGCGTCGCTGGCGACGTGACCGTGTTTCATAGAGGCCTAGCGTCATCGACTCTTCCGCCCGTTCGCCATGGCGATTAGCCTAGTCATGCGCGGGCATGGCGCAAGAGGCTTGCCGGCTCGGGAGGCTTTGCGTCACCCTGGGGCACGCGATATAACGGCATCCAGGGGCTTGGACGGCGCATAATATGGGTAAACATCGGCATACGGAACCACCATCGGACCTCGTCCTGCGGGTCAAGGCGTTGGAATCACTTCTGGTCGAAAAGGGCTTGGTGGATGCGGCGGCCCTCGACGTCCTCATCGACACCTACGAGAATAAGGTGGGCCCGCGCAACGGCGCCAAGGTGGTCGCCCGCGCCTGGGCCGACCCGGCCTACAAGGCCCGGCTGCTGGCCGACGCCACCACCGCCATCGCCGAATTCGGCTTCGTCGGCCGTCAAGGCGAGGACATGCTGGTCGTGGAGAACACGCCCGGCGTCCATAACCTGACGGTCTGCACTCTATGCTCCTGCTATCCCTGGCCAGTCCTGGGCCTGCCGCCGGTCTGGTATAAGGCGGCGCCCTATCGGTCCCGCGCTGTGCGCGACCCGCGCGGGGTATTGCGCGAGTTTGGCCTAGATCTGCCTGAGGACGTGGAAATTCGCGTGTGGGACAGCACGGCCGAGCTCCGCTACTTAGTGCTTCCTGAGCGTCCCGCCGGCACGGAGGGCTTCAGCGAGGATGAACTGGCCGAACTGGTGACGCGCGATTCGATGATCGGCGTCGCCAAGGCGACGCTACCGGGGATCGGCGTCGCCAAGGCGACGGCACCGGGCGGATCAGGAGAGGCGAGCACATGAATGGCGTGCACGATCTGGGCGGCATGGACGGGCTCGGCCCCATCGACTACGAGGCGGACGAGCCGGTCTTCCACGCCGAGTGGGAGCGGCGCGTCTTCGCCCTAACGCTTGCCATGGGTTTCTACGGTGCCTGGAACCTGGATATGTCGCGCCATGCGCGCGAACGCACGCCGGCGGCCGAGTATCTGTCCTCAAGTTACTACGAGATTTGGCTAAGCGGCCTGGAGAGATTGCTGGATGAAGGCGGCCTGCTGACCCGGGCCGAGATCGATGCGCGGGCCGCGGTGTTGCGCGCGGAGGGAAGTTAGTGCCGATGCTTTCAGCCAAGGATGTACCGACCTTGTTGCGCAAAGGCGGCGCGGCGCGGGTCGCGGCCGAGGCGCCGGCCAAGTTTGCCCCCGGTGACCGGGTGGTGGTGCGCAATCTGAATCCGCGTGGGCACACCCGCGCCCCGCGCTATATCCGCTGCAAGGCCGGGACGATCGACCGCGACCACGGCGTGTTCGTCTTTCCCGACACCCATGCGCACGGCAAGGGACCCAGCCCACAGCATGTTTACAGCGTACGCTTCACCGCCCGCGAGGTGTGGGGGGATGACGCCTCGCCGCGTGATGCGATCTATATCGACCTATGGGACGACTATCTCGATCCGGCCTAGAAGTGGAGCGCCAGCCATGACCGCCGTGGATGCACCGCCTCTACCAGGCCAGCCGCACGACAACGGTGGGCCGGTCTTTCGCGAGCCGTGGGAGGCGCAGGCCTTCGCCATCACCCTGAAGCTCTACGAAGGCGGGTATTTTACCTGGCCCGAATGGGCCGCTGCCCTCGCCGCTGAGATTGCCGCGGCCAAGGCGCGCGGCGAACCCGATCTAGGCGATACCTACTACCAGCACTGGCTGGCGGCACTGGAAAAGATCGCCACAACTAAGGATTTGGTTCTTGGCACCGATCTGCGAAAGCGCCGGGCCGCATGGGAAAAGGCCGCGCGGCACACGCCGCACGGCCATCCCATCGTTTTATCGCCGGAAGATAACGCCTAGCTAGGCCGCCGGTTCAGATGGCGACTCAGTTGACAGAGAAACCGCTGGCAACCTGGTAGCGCTGATCCGGCCGCTGCTGATAGAAGATATGGCGGCCGATCGTCGGGCCTTGGACAAAATCGTTGCGCCAATCCGGGCTTACATAGTCCGCGTGATACCACAGGGCGCCGTCCGTCGGATCTTCGGTCTGACCCCAGTAGACGGCCAGAGCAAGCTCGCTGCTGCGCTGCCAGTCCCGCTTGTTGCGGGGCTTGTCGCTGCGCCCATCGCACCACCAGCTGAATTGGCAGCGGTAGCGCCGCAGTTCGCCGCCCTGCTGCACCACCTTACAGACGGTGCTTGGGAAACGGCTGCTTAACACGCGATTCAAGACCACATGACCGACCGCCAGCTTGCCTACGTCCGGCTCGCCGCGCGCTTCATGGTAAATATTCAAGGCAAGGCACGAAATCTCGTCGCGCGGATCGCCCAAGGTGGGCCGCCGGAAGGCCAGCCGCTCGTCCTTGTCGATGAACATAGCGGCCAGATTGCCGCCCCTGACCTCTGGTCCGGCGGGAGTTCCGACTGATTCGCCGGCCGTTACGGCCCGCGCCGCCCAGCGGCCGACGTGGCCCGCCGAGGCGCCAAGCTGACCGGCCCATGCGGCGCCACTAAGATATACGGCATAAACCGAGAGGCCGGCCCAGATGGCAACGCGTAAGTACTGCCGATCCCACTGACCGCCCCGCTTCCTGGCGACTCTGTTGATCATTGCCTTCCCCATCACCCTTGTGCGCGAGGCGGTGCACCGCTTGAGCCTTGTCTCCGACCCTTGTGGCGCTCCCCAAATGCAACCGCCATTCCGCAACGTCAGGAATATCTTTACAGGACGTTAATGGAAGAGTCAAAAGCAATAGGATTGCATTTTAAGTAAAATTAACTATATCCCACCATTTTCGGAGTTTGTTTACCATTAATATTGTGTTTACTCAAATATTTGCAAAAATACGAGATAATTACGCTTGAGACACCGGGAACAAAAATGTGATCGGCCGGTATCTCGTCATGGGCGTGTCATGAGCTCGTCATGGGCACGACTTCTAGACTTCCAGCGTTAATCTTGCAGCGACCTGGCGACGATACCTGGCGTCCCCGTCTCTAGCCTGCGTCCTTGGCCGGCAGGTGAAGTCGAGGGGTTCGTGGTCATCCCGGATATCAGCGGTTATACGCACTTCATGCAGCTCACCCGCTACTCGCTGGCCCATGCTCAATACGCGGTCACGGCGCTGCTCGGTAGCATCATCGACGCGGCGGAGCAGCGCTTGGCGCCGGCCAAGCTGGAAGGCGATGCGGTCCTGCTCTATGCCCTGCGACGCTCCGCGGGCGGGCTCGGGCTGAACGGGGAGGATGTTGGTCGTGCCGTGGTCGAGATCGCCAAAGCTTTCTACCAGAAGCGCGCTGGGCTGGAGCGGGATAACACGTGTTCCTGCGATGCCTGCCGCAATGTCGGCAAGCTGGAGCTGAAGACCGTCGTCCACCGCGGCGCCGTCCTCCTTTGCGACATTCGCGGGCACCATGAGATCAGCGGTGTGTCCGTGATCGTCGCCCACCGCCTACTCAAGAACTCGCTCGGCATGACGCGCTATGTGCTGGTGACCGAGGATGCGCACGCCGAGGTCCGCCTGCCCATCGAATGCAGCATAAGCCGTCACCGTGAGCATTTCGACGGGGTCGGCGAGGTCGCCGCCTATGTTTATGACTTCGAGCCGCTGCGGCTCCTCGGAACAGCCGGGGCG
>Ga0209633_10004871_pt1 | contig 11950 bp, 11 predicted proteins | sample Cruoilmetagenom1_FD_187290 | JGI IMG/M metagenome (GOLD analysis project Ga0209633, IMG submission 187290) | Oil polluted marine microbial communities from Coal Oil Point, Santa Barbara, California, USA - Sample 1 (SPAdes) (version 2) | ecosystem: Environmental > Aquatic > Marine > Oil seeps ... | reverse complement strand
CCCGCCGGCCCCGCCGGGAGGGACCACCCTGGGCTCGGCTGTTGGGCAGAGGCTTCGGCGAATCAAAAATCGATTCCTTAGGGGCACCAACAGCGCTGCATCAGCGATGGCCGATCGCTTTCTCAAGGAAGCCAAAGCCGTAGCAGGCGAGGCGGGCAGGCCACCGCGCATCCTGGTGATCGGTGGGGGCACTGCCGGGTCGGGCTCCGAGGCTCTCTATGCCGACCCTGAGGTCGAGGTCGTGGACACTGATGTCTATGCCAGTTCGCTAACGGTGTTGGTCTCCGACGGGCATCGCCTGCCCTTCGCGGACGCAAGCTTCGACGGCGTTTGGATCCAGGCTGTTCTCGAGCACGTGCTCGAACCGTCAGTAGTGGTCGCTCAGATCCACCGCGTGCTTCGTAGTGATGGCGTCGTCTTTGCGGATACGCCCTTCATGCAGCAGGTGCATATGGGCGCCTTCGATTTCACGCGTTTCACGCTCAGCGGCCACCGCTGGCTGTTTCGGCGGTTCGAACAGATCGAGGCTGGCATCTCCGGGGGCGCCGGCGTCGCCACGATCTGGTCGATCCGCTACCTTGCGCGCGCACTCGGAGCTGGGTCGAGTCTGGCCGGGGCGATCGCCGCGCCGCTGTTCTGGCTGCGACTTCTCGACCGCTTCACCCGCTCCCGCGCGGGCGCCGATGCCGCGTGCGGGATATTTTTTCTGGGCCGCAGGAGCATGACCGCTTTGCATCCCAAGGACATGCCCCACTACTACGAGAGCTACTACGGCAAAGCGGGAGCAGGCCGTGGATAACACGGGCAAGTCATCGCGGCAAAGCTTGCAAGACCTTCCGATCGCGCTAGTCGCCAATACCTCCTGGTATCTCCACAACTTCCGCGCGGGCACCATCAGGGCGCTTGGCGAACGCGGGGCCCGAGTGATCTGTATTGCACCTGAGGACGCCACGAGCCGGGCACTGGCGGACGAGTTGGGCGCCGAGCACATCGACTGGCCGCTCGATCTCAATGGCCACAACCCGGTGCGGGAGCTGGGAAGCCTGGTGCGGCTGTTTACGATACTGAAGGACCGCCGTCCCTGCTTCGTCTTCAATTTCACTATCAAGCCGAATATCTACAGTGGTATCGCCTGCCGCGTCTTGGGTCTGCCTTATGCCAATAATGTCACTGGGCTCGGCATGACGCTTGGTGGCAGCGGTTGGCTCTCCCGGATTGCTGCGTGGCTCTACGGTCTCTCAAATCGTGGGGCCGCGCGCGTGTTTGTACAAAATCCCGACGACCTAGCCGAGCTGCGGCGCCGCGGCCTGCTGGGGAAGGCCCGACCGGTCGAACTCGCCGGCTCTGGTGTCGATCTGGAGCACTTCGTCGCCGAGCCGCTCCAGGCCACTCCGCCGACCTTCGTCCTGATCGCGCGCCTTCAAGCGGACAAGGGGGTGCGGGAGTTCGTCGCCGCTGCGCGGCAGATGCGACAATGCTGCCCGGGCGCCCGCTTCGTCCTGATCGGCCCGACCGAAACCGCCAATCAGTCGGCGATCCCCGAGCGCGAGCTTGCCGCTTGGCGCGCCGAAGGCGTGGTCGAGATCGCTGGCCCAACAGACGATGTGCGCCCCTGGCTGGCGGAATGCGACGCCTTGGTCCTTCCGTCTTATGGCGGCGAAGGGATGCCGCGTGTGGTGCTCGAGGCGGCGGCCTGCGCGCGCCCTGCGATCGTCAGCGACGTGCCGGGTTGCCGCCACGCCGTCGTCGACGGGCGCACCGGTTTCATCGTCGCGCCGCGGAATACGGATGCCTTGGTGGACGCTTTGGAAAAGTTCGCCGCCCTTCCTACAGGAAAGCGGAATGCCATGGGTCGGGCAGCCCGGACCCTGGCCGAAGAGCGCTTCTCCGAGCGAATCGCAATCGACGCCTATATCGATTGCGTGGTTGCCCTCGCCGCATCGTCGAGCAACGCGAGATAGGCGTCGATGGCATGATCCTTGTCGAAGGCTTCCGCCCTTTTCTTGAGGGCGTTTGGCGCGACCGGCGGTGCGCGCAACGTGTCCAGCAACGCGGCGGCTAGCGCATTCGGGTCGCCGACCGGCACCAGACGCCCCCATCGTCCTTCTTCGAGAATCTCGCCCGGCCCATGCGGACAATCGGTCGCGACGACCGGCGTTCCGAGCGCCATCGCCTCGACGAGCACATTGCCGAAACCCTCCCGTTCGGAGGTAACCGCCAGCACGGACGCCGCGCCAATCCTGGGAAAGGGGTTTCCGGCGAAACCCGAAAGCGAAACGGCGCCGGCAAGCCCCATCCGATCGCACAGGGCCTCAAGCCGGCCACGCTCGGGCCCCTCGCCCAAAATCTCAAGCCGGCATTCCAACTGACCCCGGACGATCCCAAAGGCTTGAATGAGATCGCCGAAGCGTTTTTCCGGCACCAACCGCCCGACCGCGATGATGAACGGCGCGTCCGGCACCACGGCATCCTTGTCCTTTGCCCGCGCACGGACGGTGCCGATGTCGATCGGATTGGAGATCGTCTCGATTGACAACGGGGCTGCCGGAAACAGTTGGCGCAACTCGCCTGCGGCGCCGCTCGAAACCGTCACCACCTGGGCGGCGCGGGGGTAGAGCAGGCCGATCGAGCTCCGGAGGATGCGCCGCCGTGGACCGGCGCGGCTGTCGAGAATGCTCGCCAGGCTGGAGTGTTCGCTTACAACCACGGGCATGCGGCGGCGCGCCAGGCGCGCGGCGAGAAGCGCCACGAGGTTGGCCACATGGAGCGCCGACAGCAACACATCCGGCTTGCGCCGGCGGAGTATGGCGGCCAGCCGGGGAAGCGCCAGCGAGACGTGACGGCACGACAGGTCGACGAGTTCGACGTCGGGGGCGAGGTCGTCGCGAAATGGCCCCGCGCCCTCCCCCAGCACCATGGTCACCATACGCCCGCGCGCCGCGAAGCCGTTGGCCAGCGTCACCATGACCCGCTCCGCGCCGCCGCCCTCGAGCGAGGCTAAGAACAAGCAGATCCTTCGTGCCCGCGGCTCAGCCAACGTCGCCGCTTTCGACCGGAACACAGAGCACATTCTGAATCGGCTTCAGTCGTCCCTGGTCCAAGGGCCGAACGCTTCCGTCAACGCCGATCGTATCGAAGCGATAGCCAAGCTGCGTGAGATACGCGAATAGATCCGCCGTGGTGTAACCGGCAGCGCGCGCGGCCTCCTCCTGCACTTCTACGATCAGAATCGGTCGGTCACGACGCAACACCGCTGCCGCGCCGCGCAAGGCCGGCAGCTCCGCCCCTTCGATATCCATCTTGATTCACTTCTTGACCAAAACGCGCTCGTGCTTCTCGCCATTCAGGATGACTTCGACTGACGAGAACTTTCTAGAAAGGATATCTTTTCCATCAGTGTCCTTTCGGACGTCGAGGATTAGCACGCCGTTATCTGAAAGAGCGTCAAACGCTTCATCCAGGTAGACTTCGACTGGGTAGTGGAATCCCCAAGAGATCAAGGACAGGATAACGTCAAACACCTTGCCCTTGGGAAAACCCGCCGTATCCACATCGTACGTAGCAATCTTGGTGGTCGGAACAGTGTTTGCGGTTAAAAACTCCTCGGCTACGGCCAGAGAATTATAGAAAGCGCCCGTTCCGCTGTAGCCATAGTATATTTTTCCTGAAATCCCCTCTTTGTCCAACAACGACAATACAGGCTCCAATGAACAATAATGTCTGTACATTAAAACGTCGATTCCACCTATTCCACATCCAATATCAAGTATCATTTTAACATTTTGGGGGAGAAATTTCTTGAATGTATTGAATTCAAAATGCATATCTTTGGTGTATAGTTGAGATATTTCATTTTTTCTCGATAATTCTATCCTCTTGAGAAGGTATTTATCGTAAAAGCCGCCGAGATGTACGCATCTAAAATATCTATTCAAAGATTTTTGATATGCTGTTCTTTGCAACAAAACATAATAAAAAGCTTCATCTGGCATAACAAAAGACTGCATGTTCTTACTGTCCCCTAGTGTCATGACGAAGTCTTGTCTATCTTCGCGTTCTAAAATTTTCATGCCATCTGGACCGGGCTATCGATGGGAATTCTTCGATTGTTCATTCGCGAACATGCGCGATCGAATGGCCCCGACAAGAGAAGGATCGAAACCCAGTTTATGCCGCACTGCAATCAACATCAGAATATTCAGGACGATGATGCCCAGTGCCATCGCGATTGCCGCGCCATGGGCGCCATGCAGCGGGATCAGCCAAACCCCGACCACGATGTTCGCCGCGATCGATGCGACCAGGCTCCACATCGTGAAACGCTGGTGGTCGGTCATGTCCAGGAGCGTCGCATTGGGCCCACAGGCGACATTGAGTATTTGTGCAGCCGCGAGCCACATTAGCGCGGGAACATTCGCCGTGAAGGCCGCGCCAAAGGCAGACAGAATCCAGGGTGCCAGTAAGAGCAGGGCCGCGCATGTTGCCACGGCTGCACCTGTCGTGGTGATCGTTGCAAGCCTCACAACGTGCCTTAGGCGCTCCATTTCACCGCGCTCCCACAGCTCTGATATCCTCGGCGTGAGCGGCACATTCACCGCCTGGACAGCAATGAGCATAATCGGGGCAAAGCGAAGCACGGGCTGGAACAATCCCGTCTCCACTGGAGTTGAGAGCCATCCGAGAAGCAGCGTGTTCAGCTCCAATTGCAGTGTTGCGAGACCGCCGACCGCAAAGAACGGTGCTGCGTTCCGAATCCATTGATATCTGTGATACTGCTTCGGCTCACGCGGGGTGGTCTTTGTCATTGTCCGGATGATCGCCACGCTCGCCAAGGTAGACGCGAGCACGTATGCGGCGACCAAGAGCAATAAAACGCCGCCGGTCGTGATCGGCAGGGCGAAGATCGAGGCAACAGCGAGCGCGACAACCATCGCCGCCGGGCGGACGAGCTCTGTCGGGGCCTGCGCATAGAACACCTGGCCGAACCCTTGCGAAAACCCGCGCAGAAGAAGCAGTATCGCTATAAGCGGCACGATCGCCGCGCCCCAGGCGAATTCAGGAGGCAGCGCGAGGTCCGGCATGGCGGTCAGGACAGCAATAACACCACCACCGATCGCTGCGGCGATGAGCACGATGCCAGTGGACCAGCCCACGAATCCCCTGAGCACACCGAATTGCGCATGGACGCGAAGACGGGAAACCTCGCGCACCGCAAACCCGCCCAGGCCCAACAGCGCGAGGCTGGCGACGAGCGTCGCGACAGAGAGCGTAACCGCAACAGCGCCGTACCCCGCGGGACCGAGCAGTCGGGCGAACAGCACGGCCTGCGCGAAACCCAGCGCAAGCGCGCCGATCCGGATCGTCAGGCTCAGGGCGGCGCCCCGGGCGACTCTCCCAGCCAGGAATTGAGGGAGCTTGATGGCGTGGTCCGGCGCCTTCACCGTCGGGTTTCCCAAATTGCCTGCGCTAGCGGCACGATACGATACAGCGCGCCGGGACACTGCGGTCGAGGCAGTGGGCAATGCCCCGCCGGCCCGTCCAGGGCGTCACTTCGCCCGCCTGTCCCGGTGTTCGATGCGAACAAGCTCCTGCCGTATCTGGCCGGGATCGACGGTCTGCGGCAGGGTCGCTTCTTCATTGAAGCAAGGGATTTGAATAATCAGCTTCATGCAGGTTGTGCCGATCTTTTCGCTCGATCCCGCTAACTCGCCGCACCGCCCGAAACAGTCGGCCGGAGCTCAAGCAGGACCGGCCGTATCGGTGATTGAGAAGTGAAGACGGATAAAGCCAAGATTATGTTCATGAGGGTTAATTTTCGCTTTAGTGGGTCGTCTGGGCACGTGCCTGCCCGCCTTGGTGGGATTCACACTGTCTCTTTCGGCATGACGGCGAAATTTTAGATGGTTGATCCAAACGTCGGCGACCGCTTGTGGCTAGGCGCGGGCTTCTAGCGGCTGACCACTAGGACCGCTTTTGGACGCAGTGCAGAACTCGCTGAGCTGCCCAATTCGCCACCGGTAATGTCTCAAAGCAGGCGTGCTGGTAGCTGCGCCGCCGCGGCCGATTTCCTTGACCGACAGCGATAACTCGTCAGATTGTTGACGGTCGAGGCGGCCGCCGTCATTGGACACCCAAGTCCGCACCAGTCGGGGCCCCGCGGCGAAAAGACTGGGGCTGAGGACGAGCGGCTCGCGGCAGGGACAGAGACACAGACGAACTGGGATACAGGCGAACTGGGATACAGGCGAACTGGGATACAGGCGAACTGGGAGGCAGGCGAACCGGTCATGGCTGCGGACAAGGATATCGGCGACATTGCAGCAGAACGGCTGTCGGCCGAGGACTACGAACGAAATTTCCAGGACATTCGCCCGCCCCTGGATCGCCACCAGGCCGCGGTAGAGGCCGATCGCTGCTATTTCTGTCACGACGCGCCCTGTGTGCAGGCCTGCCCGACCAGCATCGACGTCCCCCTGTTCATCCGTCAGATCGCGACCGGCAACACGCTGGGATCCGCGAACACCATCCTCGACGCCAACATCATGGGCGGGATGTGCGCCCGGGTCTGCCCGACCGAGACATTGTGCGAGCAGGTTTGCGTGCGTAACGACGGCGCGGACCAGCCGGTCAAGATCGGCCGCTTGCAGCGCTTCGCCGTCGACGCGCTGATGGCATCCGATACCGTGCCCTTTGCGCGCGCCAGGCCGACCGGCAAAAGCGTCGCCGTGGTCGGCGCCGGCCCTGCTGGATTTGCCTGCGCGCACGCGCTCGCGCTCCAAGGACATGACATCGTGATTTACGACGCCGGCGAAAAGCCGGGCGGGCTCAATGAGTACGGCATCGCCGCCTACAAGACCGTTGACGGGTTCGCCCAGCGGGAAGTCGTGTTCATCCTCTCGGTCGGCGGGATCGAGCTGAAATCAGGGGTCCGGCTTGGCGCCGATATCAGCCTCGATGAGCTGCGCCGCGACCACGACGCGGTGTTCCTCGGTCTCGGCATGGCGGGTGTCAACACTCTGGGCCTGGACGGCGAAGACCTCGACGGCGTGCGCGACGCGGTCAGCTTCATTGCCGAGCTCCGCCAAACGGCCGATCTCGCGCGCATCCCGGTCGGACGGCGCGTTGTGGTGATCGGCGGCGGCATGACCGCGATCGACATCGCCGTGCAGACCCGCCTGCTCGGCGCCGAGGAGGTGACGATCGTCTATCGGCGCGGCCCCGACGCCATGAAGGCGAGCGCGCACGAGCGCGAGCTTGCGCAGACCCGCGGCGTTTCGATCCGCCACTGGGCCCAGCCGAGCAAACTGATCGGCGAGAACGGCCAAATCGCGGCAGTAGAGTTCGAACGCACCAGAGACGCCAGCAACAGTCGGCTCGAAACGACCGGCAAGCGGTTTGTCCTGCCGGCCGACATGCTCTTCAAGGCGGTCGGCCAGAGCCTCGATCCCGACCTGTTGGACGGTGAGCGAAACTACCCCCGCCTGGCAAACGGCCGCATCGCCGTCGATGAGGCGCGCAAGAGCGACCTGCCCGACGTCTGGGCCGGCGGCGACTGTATCGACGGCGGCTCCGATCTGACGGTCTCGGCGGTCGAGGACGGCAAGGTCGCGGCCGAGGCGATCCACCGCTACGTGACGGAGACTTGATGATGGAGACCGGCGATGGCTGACATCCGCGCGAACTTCCTTGGAATAAAGTCCCCCAACCCGTTCTGGCTCGCCTCCGCGCCGCCGGCGGACCGCGAGACCAATGTGGTGCGCGCCTTCAAGGCCGGCTGGGGCGGGGTGGTCTGGAAGACCCTTGGCCTCGACCCCCACATCGTCAACGTCAACGGTCCGCGCTACGAAGCCATCCATAGCGGCGACCGCCGGCTGATCGGCTTTACCAATATCGAGCTGATCACCGACCGGCCGCTGGAGGTCAACCTGCGCGAGATCAAGACGGTCAAGCGCGACTGGCCCGACCGGGCGCTCGTGGTCTCGCTGATGGTGCCGTGCGAGGAGGGACCGTGGAAATCGATCCTGTCCCGCGTCGAAGACACCGGCGCCGACGGCGTCGAGCTCAACTTCGGCTGCCCCCACGGAATGTCCGAGCGCGGCATGGGCGCCGCTGTCGGCCAGGTGCCCGAATACATCGAGATGGTCACGCGCTGGTGCAAGGCGCATACGCGCATGCCGGTGGTGGTCAAGCTGACGCCCAACGTCAACGATATCCGCTATCCCGCGCGCGCGGCCAGGGCGGGCGGCGCCGATGCGGTGTCGCTGGTCAACACCGTGAGTTCGATCATTTCGGTCGACATCGACCGCATGGCCCCGCAGCCGCGCATCGGCGCGCAGGGCAGCCACGGCGGCTATTGCGGCCCGGCGATCAAGCCGATCGCGCTTCACATGGTCGCCCAGATCGCTCGCGACCCGGAGACGCGCGGCCTGCCGATTTCGGGCATCGGCGGGGTCACGAGCTGGCGCGACGCGGTCGAGTTCATGGCGCTCGGCGCCGCCAACGTGCAGGTCTGCACAGCCGCCATGACATACGGCTTCAAGATCGTGGAGGATATGATCGACGGGCTGAAAGCCTGGATGGACGAAAAAGGCCATGCGAGCCTCGACGGCTTCGTTGGTGCGGCGATCCCCAACTTCACCGAATGGCAATTTCTCGACCTCAACTACGTGGTCAAAGCGCGTATCAATCAGAAGACCTGTATCTCGTGCGGGCGCTGCCACATCGCCTGCGAGGATACCTCGCACCAGGCGATCACGACGACGGTCAACGGTGAACGCCGCTTCGAGGTCAGGGATGAGGACTGCGTCGGCTGTAACCTCTGCGCCTGCGTCTGCCCGGTGGAGAACTGCATCACCCTGGAACGCTTGACCGAGGGCGTCGATCCGCGGACCGGCGTGCCGATCAGCCCGGCCTACGCCAACTGGACCACCCACCCCAACAACCCCCAAGGGGCAAACGTGGGGGCAAACGAGGCGGCAGGGGAGCCGACGACATGACCATGATCAAAGGCGGGCTGATCCAGATGAGCCTGAAAGGCGACACCTCGATGTCGCCGCAGGCGATCCGGGACGCGATGCTCGATGCCCATCTGCCGCTGGTCGAGCAGGCCGGCAAGCAAGGCGTCCAGGTGCTGTGCTTCCAGGAGGTCTTCACCCAGCCCTATTTCTGCCCGAGCCAGGACGCCAAATGGTACGCCGCGGCCGAGCCGATCCCCGACGGGCCCACGGTCAAGCTGATGCAGGAGCAGGCGCGCAAGCACGGCATGGTGATCGTGGTGCCGATCTACGAAGAGGAGATGACCGGCGTCTATTACAACGCCGCCGCCGTGATCGACGCCGACGGACGCTACCTCGGCAAGTACCGCAAGACCCACATTCCCCACGTCGCGGGCTTCTGGGAAAAGTTCTTCTTCAAACCCGGCGCCTCGGGCTGGCCGGTGTTTGAAACCGCGTTCTGCAAACTCGGGGTCTACATCTGCTACGACCGCCATTTTCCCGAAGGCTGGCGGGCACTGGCGCTCAAGGGTGCGGAGTACATCGTCAATCCCTCCGCCACCGTGGCGGGCGTCTCCGAATATCTCTGGAAGCTCGAGCAGCCTGCCTCGGCTGTCGCCAACGGCGTCTATATCGGGGCCATCAACCGGGTCGGCACCGAAAGCCCCTGGGATGTCGGCGAGTTCTACGGTCAGAGCTATTTCGTCAATCCGCGCGGCGAGATCGAGGCGATTGCGAGCCGCGACAAGGACGAGCTGCTGGTCCATGAGATGGACTTTGGGATGATCCGCGAGATCCGTGACAAGTGGCAGTTCTTCCGCGATCGCCGTCCGGAGACTTACGAATCGCTGCGCGAGCTGAACTAGGCGAATCGCTGCGCGAGCTGAACTAGGCGAATCCCTGCGCGAGCTGAACTAGGCGCACGCACAAACCCGGGAAAGGGATCGAAATGTCACTGCACGTAAAGGGCGGCACCGTGGTCACCGCGGAACGCAGCGAACGCGCCGACGTCGTCACCGAGGCCGGCAGGGTCGTTGCCGTCGGACCCGATCTCGAAGCGCCGGCCGGTGCGCAGGTCGTCGATGCCGGGGGCTGCTACGTCATGCCGGGCGGCATCGATCCGCACACCCATATGGAGCTGCCCTTCATGGGCACAGTCGCCTCGGAGGATTTCTTCACCGGCACCACCGCCGCGGCCTGCGGCGGGACAACGATGATCATCGATTTCGTCATACCGGGGCCCGGAGACGACGTGCTCGAGGCCTACCGGACCTGGCGCGGCTGGGCCGAGAAGGCGGCGGGCGACTACAGCTTCCACGTCGCCATCACCTGGTGGGACGACAGCGTGCACAAGGCGATGGAGACCCTGACCCGCGATCACGGCGTCAACAGCTTCAAGCACTTCATGGCCTACAAGGGCGCGATCATGGCCGACGACGAGGTGCTGGTGAACAGCTTCACCCGCGCTCGCGAGCTGGGTGCGATCTGCACCGTCCACGCCGAGAACGGCGAACTCGTCCATCACCTGCAGCAGGAATTGCTGGCCAAGGGCATCACCGGCCCGGAGGCGCACCCGTTGTCGCGCCCGCCCGAGGTCGAGGGCGAGGCCGCCAACCGCGCTATCCGGATAGCGCAGGTGCTCGATGTGCCGCTCTATGTGGTCCACAATTCCTGCGCCGATTCGCTCGGCGCGATCACCCGCGCGCGAAACGAGGGACAGCGCGTTTTCGGCGAGGTGCTGGCGGGCCACCTTCTGATTGACGACAGCGTCTACCGCAACCCCGACTGGTCGTATGCCGCCGCGCATGTGATGAGCCCGCCGTTCCGCCCGAAGAACCACCAGCGCGCCCTATGGCGGGGGCTTCAGGCCGGCATGCTGCAAACCACCGCGACCGACCATTGCTGCTTCTGCGATCCCCAGAAGCGCATGGGCGAGGACGACTTCACCAAGATTCCCAACGGCACCGCCGGCGTGGAGGACCGCATGCACGTGCTCTGGCACCACGGCGTCAACACCGGCCGGCTGACCATGAACGAGTTCGTCGCCGTGACCTCGGCCAACGCCGCCAAGATTTTCAATATCCACCCGCGCAAGGGCGCGATCGCGGTCGGCTCGGACGCCGACATCGTGGTTTGGGATCCGGAAAAGGAGCGCACCATCTCCACCGACACGGACCACCAGAACGTCGATTTCAACATCTTCGAAGGCATGACCGTGCGCGGCGTCAACGTGGTTACGATCGCGCAAGGCAAAGTCGTCTACCAGGACGGCGAGCCGCGCACCGAACGCGGCGCCGGCCGCTACATCGACCGGCCGACCTTCCCGCCCTACTACGAGGCGATGCAGCGGAGCCGCGTTAGGCGCGCGCCCGTCGCTGTCGCGCGAAACGTGACGCAGCGGCGGATGCAGACGTAATACACGCTCGTTCGGACCGAAGCTGAGGGTCCGAACACATCACCGAACCGCTGGCTGGATGCGGATACGAAGGTGCGCGCCCGCGAACGTCCAATCGGGGTTGCGGTAGACGCTGTCGTCAATCAGAAGGTGGCCCGCCAGGACCTCGCCGAAAACGCGCTGGCCCTCGTTTTGCGCGCGGGTGATCGCGCCGAGCGTCGTCGTCACCGATAAGCTCAGATCATATTCATCGGCATTCCGGGATATCGGTCTGAGCGCTCGTCATGAGCAGGGCCGACAATCCAAGTTCTCTGAATGCCGAAGCGTAGGAGCGCAACTTGTCCGTGACGACAACCCGTGGCGCGAAGCCTTGTCTTTTTTCGGAGCCTGCGCATCTGCTTCACCGCGGCAGCTTTGTTGCGCTGTGACTGAATAAGGAAGTCCATAACCTCACCTTCGCTATCCACCGGCGCGCCACAGATATCTCCGCTTGCCACGGATCGAAACGAACATTTCGTCGAGGTGCCAACGATCGTCGGGTCTCGGCCTCCATCTGCGAAGC
>Ga0209633_10004870_pt1 | contig 11950 bp, 11 predicted proteins | sample Cruoilmetagenom1_FD_187290 | JGI IMG/M metagenome (GOLD analysis project Ga0209633, IMG submission 187290) | Oil polluted marine microbial communities from Coal Oil Point, Santa Barbara, California, USA - Sample 1 (SPAdes) (version 2) | ecosystem: Environmental > Aquatic > Marine > Oil seeps ... | reverse complement strand
GATTTAAAAGTATATAACGAGCTACAGCTAACAAATGCCTTTCATCAAGAACATATGAGAAAAATCTCCCTTGCCATAACTCTCCCCGCCATGTGTCTGCTTTAGTTTTTTCCTACACTCTTGTAAATAAAATTAGTATTGTGTCCCCCCGATTTTGTCCTCCTATTTCAAGTGAAATAAAAGTTAATGTTTTTAAGACCTTTGCACAGAAAGAAGGTAAACTAGTAGAGGTTATACAGATAATATTACAAGAGATAAAGATTTACTTTGAACGGTTTCTGATGCGTGGTTTTTGCCATGGACGGCAAAAACCACGCATCAGCAAGGGAACATTACACGATGTAATGTGAGAATGAGATGAAAGGCAAATCTTTATCTCGTAATCTGTTATTTTTTGAATAATGACCGTTCAATATTTACAGAGCAAAGATCCATTTTTGCTATTTCATTAGCAATGTAAATTGAGTATATTAATATAAAAAAGTAGAGGGATTTTAATTTGTTTAATGAAAAAGTTATTTTAATTACAGGAGGGACTGGTTCATTTGGGCATTATTTTACTAATTATATTTTTAGTAATTATAAGCCTGAAAAGTTAATTATATTTAGCAGGGACGAGTTTAAACAGTATGAAATGGCAAAAATATTTCCCACTAGTAAGCATCCCATTAGATTTTTTTTAGGTGATATAAGGGATAAAGACCGACTAAAAATGGCACTTGATGAAGTGGACTACGTTATACATGCTGCTGCGCTAAAACAAGTACCGGCACTTGAATATAATCCTTTTGAAGCAGTAAAAACAAATATACTAGGGACACAAAACTTAACAGAAACAGCCTTAGAAAAAAGTGTAAAAGTCGTTATTGCCTTGTCCACTGATAAGGCAGTAAATCCTGTAAATTTATATGGCGCTACAAAGATGACAATGGAAAAATTAGTAACTGCTGCAAATGCATATGCCGGGAAAAGAATTACTAAATTTGCCTGTGTAAGGTATGGCAATGTTGTTGGCAGCAGAGGCAGTGTCCTGGAATATTTTTTAAGCTTAAAGAACAAAGGGATACTCGAATTTCCTGTGACTGATATCAGAATGACAAGGTTCTGGATTAACTTAGATAGCGCAATAAACCTGGTTGCTACAGCGATACAAAAATGCAATGGTGGTGAAATATTTGTGCCAAAAATTCCCAGCATGAAGATATTGGACATTATAAATGCAATAAGTGATAAATCTTCCTTCAAGATTATTGGGATTAGACCTGGAGAAAAAATAAATGAAACTTTAATTCACGAAGAAGAAAGCAGGAATTGTTATGATTTAATTGATTATTATGTTATTATGCCACAATTTGGTTTTGAGAGTAAAAATTTTCAATACTATAAAGAACATAAAAAAGTTCCCGAAGGCTTTATATATAAAAGCAATACAAATAGTTGGTGGTTAAATGTTGAAGAAATGAAAAAGTTGATTAAGAATACAAACATAAAAGATTATAAAGATGGCAATGATGATTTCATATAGCAAGCAAAATATTGATGATGATGATATAGAGGAAGTGTTAAAAGTTTTAAAGTCTGATTATGTCACTCAAGGTCCCAAAATACTGGATTTTGAAAAGGCATTATCCGCATATGCAGGATCTAAATACTGTGTTGTCTTTAATTCAGGGACATCTGCGCTTCATGCATCTTACAATGCGCTGGGCTTGATACAATCAGATGAATTTATAACTACTCCTATGACTTTTTGCGCTACTGTGAATGCTGGATTATATATAGGCTTAAAACCTGTATTTGTTGATATTGAAAAAGATACAGGCAACATTGACGTGACAAGAATTGAGGAAAAAATAACAGAAAAAACAAAATTGATTGTACCAGTTCATTATGCCGGGCACCCTGTAGATTTGGAAAAAATAAGAAATTTAGCAGATAAATATAAATTGAAAATTGTTGAGGATGCCTGCCATGCATTGGGGGCAAAATATAAAGAGAATAGAATAGGAAGTTGTAGATACTCTAATATTACTGTTTTTAGTTTTCATCCAGTAAAACATATTACAACTGCAGAAGGTGGAGCTGCCCTGACTAATAATAAAAAATATTATGAACTTCTCCTAAAATTTAGAAACCATGGTATAACAAAAAATAATTTTATAAATAAACCCCATGGCGATTGGTATTATGAAATGCAAACTTTAGGATATAATTATAAAATGAATGATATACAAGCGGCTCTGGGGCTGTCTCAACTGAAAAAGATAGATGCATTTGTAGAAAAAAGAAAAAACCTTGTCACATTCTACAATAAAGTTTTTATAGATAATCCCTTTTTTGATTTGCCAGTAGAAAAAAGCTATGCCTATCATTCTTACCATTTATATACAGTTCGTCTGAAGGATAAATATTCTATTTTTAAAAGCACTATATTTAGAAAACTGAGGGACAATAACATAGGGGTTCAAATACATTATATCCCAGTATATTTTCATCCTTACTATAGAAATTTGGGTTATAAGAAAGGATTATGCTTGGTCGCAGAAAATTTTTATAATAAAACGATGAGTCTACCAATGTATCCTTCAATGGATGAAGCAACTAGAGAATATATTATTGATGAAATTTTTAAAATATTTAAAAACTTTTAGATGAAACTATCTGCTATAGTTCAGGCAAGAACAAGTTCAACCAGACTTCCAAAAAAAGTTTTATTGAATTTGCCACACGATACTAATATCACAGTTTTGCAACAGGTGATTAGAAGACTTAAAAAATCTAAAAAATTAGATAGTATAATTTTAGCAACAACTGATGAAAAAGAAGATAATGTTTTAGTAGATATTGCTGAAAAAGAAGCAATAAATTATTTCCGAGGCAGTAAATATAATGTTTTAGAAAGGTTTTATTTTGCAGCTAAGCAATTTAAAGTGGATATCATTGTGCGAATTACAAGTGATTGCCCATGTGTTGACCCGAAGATTGTAGATATGCTCATTAATACACATATAGAGGCTGATGCAGATTACACAGCTAACACAATCGAAAGAGGAATATTTATACAGGGATTGGATGCAGAGATTATTAAATATAATTCCCTGGAAAAGGCTTTTTATAATGCAACAAAGGAATATGAAAAAGAACATGTATGCCCATATATTTATAAAACAAAACCAGAGCTATTTAAAATCAATATTGTAAGCGCCTATGAGAAATTATATGCGCCCGATATAAGAGTAACGATTGATACAATAGAGGATTATACACTATTATGCGCTGTATTTGATTATTTATATTATAATAATAATTACTTTAATGCAGATGATATAGTAAACCTTTTTAATAGAAAGCCTTGGCTAAAAAATATTAATAAAAATATCTTACACAAAAGAATATTGACAACAATAGATGAAGAAATAGAAGAGGCAAAAAAGTTATTAAAAATGCAAGGGTTAAATAATGCCTGCCAGTTATTTGAGGGCACATTAAAAAAATGACAACAAACAAACAAATTAATCAGTGGAAAAAGAATTTTGGGGATCAATATACAGAAAGGAATGCAGGGGATCTTGATCTCTCATATATTCAAAAATATGAAATTTCAAGAAGTTCAATGAATAATAATTTCTTAGGGTTTATAGATAGGGATATAAAAATATTGGAAGTAGGTGTAAATAGAGGTTTACAAATAGAAAAATTAAAACCTATGGGGTTTAAAAATTTTTATGGTATTGAAATTAACAAACGCGCAATTAACATTTGCAAAAATAGAATAGGTAATATTAATTTAGTTGAAGCATCTGCTTTAGAAATACCTTTTAAAGACAATAGTTTTGACTTGGTCTTTACTTCGGGGGTGTTAATACATATTTCCCCTGATTGTATTGATTTAGTTATGAAAGAAATTTATAGGGTTTCTAAAAGATTTATATGGGGTTTTGAGTATTATTCAGAAAAATATGCAACAATTATTTATAGAGAAAATGAAGAATTACTCTGGAAAGCAAATTTTGTTAATATTTATAAAACAATTTCCCCAAATTTAAAGATAATTAAAAGAATAAAATATCAATATAAGGAAAATAATAATTTCATTAATGAAATGTTTTTGTTATCAAAATGAAGGTTATAATATCAGCAAGGGGTTATATATTGATAAATGTTTTGTATAAGAAATATTATAGAACAGCAAGCTATAACAGTATATGTGGTTGATATGAAAGAACTAATTGTAAAAAACAAAAAAATAGGTGGTAATAACCCCATTTTTATTGTAGCTGAAATGTCTGCAAATCACTTAGGTGATTTTGGTAGAGGAGTTAAGATTATAAAAGCAGCTGCTACAGCAGGAGCAGATGCAATAAAACTCCAAACTTATACTCCTGATACAATAACAATAAATTCAGATAAAGAATATTTTCAAATAAATAATGGGTCAATATGGAACGGCAAAACTTTGTATAATCTATATCAGGAAGCATATACTCCATGGGAATGGCAACCAAAATTAAAGAAAATAGCAGAAGAAGAAGGACTTATTTGTTTTTCGACACCATTTGACAAAACAGCTGTTGATTTTCTTGAACAAGAATTAAATCCACCTCTTTATAAGGTTGCCTCATATGAGATAACTGATATCCCTTTAATTGAATATATAGCGGAAAAGAAAAAACCTGTTATTCTCTCCAATGGTATTGCAAGACTTAATGATTTAGAACTTGCGGTAGATACAATAAAAAACAAAGGAAATTATAAAATAGTAATATTAAATTGTGTCAGTTCATACCCTTCTTCTATAGAAGAATATAATCTAAAAATAATACCAAATTTAGCAGAAACCTTTGATGTAATATCAGGGTTATCTGATCACACTATTGGGATAACTGTTCCAATTTTGTCAGTTGTTTTTGGAACTAAAATAATTGAAAAACATTTCACTTTAGACAGAGCTTCTGGGGGACCAGATGCACTATTTTCACTGGAACCAGCAGAATTTGCTCAGATGGTTAAAGCGGTAAGAGAAGCAGAAAAAACAATGGGAAAGGTTACTTATGAACTAACAGAAAAGCAAAAGAAAGGTAGAGAAGATGCAAGATCTTTATTTACAGTAGTCGATATAAAAACAGGAGAAAAATTCACAGAGCAAAATATAAAATCTGTAAGGCCAGCTTATGGGCTGCATCCCAAATATTATAACCAAATTCTTGGTAAAAAAGCAAAAAAGGATATAGGAAAAGGGGAACCCTTAAGTTGGAAATTAGTAGATAATGATTAAAAGTATAATTAAATTAAATTTTTAAAAAAATAGTATTGGAATGTTAAAAGTTGTTTATTTTATAAGTTTGAGTTATAGAGATTTAGAAAGAAATTACTAAAGGAAGTTGAATAAAATTATGTTAAATGATAGGGAAATATCATTAATACCTATAAGTAAAAACGATACAGAATTTATTATAAATGCAAGAAATTCTATAAATATATTTAACAATTTTTTTTCAGATTTACCTACTTATGATTTTAAACATGAAAAGTGGTTAAATAGTATAGATAACTCCCTGGATATGATTATATATTATAACAACCAACGCTCTGGAAGGATTTCTATTTACAATATTGATTATAAGAACCAAAAATCAGAATATGGTATATTTATAAATAATGAATACCAAGGGAAAGGTATAGCTTATAGAGCTTCTAAGCTTCTTATAAGCTACGTTTTTTCGAATCTAAATCTAAGAAAAATATATGTGCATGTATTCTCTAATAATTTGCCAGCTATAAAATTGTATAAAAAATTAGGTTTTGAAGAAGAAGGTGTCTTAAAAGAGGAAACTTTTAAAAATGGCGAATATAAAAATGTAATTAGAATGGCAATTTTTAGAAGAAGTTGGCTTAAAACAGATGAAAATCCTATTTAGAACTAACGGTGGGACAAATATTGGTTTAGGTCATTTATATAGGTGTATTTCACTTGCAAAAGCTATTAAAACTTTAAATAATAATATAAAAATTGCATTTGTCATAAATGAAGAAGCAATTAATATACTTAAAAATTATTATGTTGATTTCCTTGCTTCTGAGTGCTTTGATGAAAAAGATTTAAAATTGATTAAAAGCATAAATCCTAATATGATTGTTTTTGATTCTTACCTGGCTAATGATGAATATTTAAAAAAGTTAGCCAATATAAGTAAACTTGCTGTTTTTGACGATAATGATAATATTTATAATCTGTCATCTGTTAATATCATAATAAATGGAAATCTTCCTGCTGATACTTTATATTTTTCAAAAAAAGAAAATATAAAATATCTTTTAGGACCAAAATATTTAGTAATGAAACAAGAATATTGGGATTTGAATAAAAAAGATTTATATCCCGTTGATAATTATAAAACAATAATGATAACAACTGGCGGTGCTGATAATAATAATTTAATGTTAAAATTTATAAATAGTTTAAAAGATTTAGGAACAAAGCTAAAAATAATTATTGGCCAAGTATATACAGAAGAAGAAATAAATAAAATAAAAAAAATCGCTTTTGGCAAGAACATTGAACTTGTGTATAAACCAGTTTCATTGAAAGAACAGATACAAACTTCAGATTTAGTAATAACATCAACTGGGTTAACTGTATATGAGATTTTGTTGTTAAAAAAGCCACTTATTATTTATACATCGGCTGAGAATCAGAAACAAATTGCAATGGAATTGGAAAAATATGGAGTGTTTAATCTGGGTTGGTTTGAAAATATAAAATGGGACAGGTTACCATTCTATATTACCAAATTATGCAAAGATTTAACTTCATATGCTCAAAACTTTAATCAATCATTCGAATTAATAGACGGACAAGGCGCTTTAAGAATTTCAAGGTTTTTACTTAAACAAATAATGATATGTTAGATTTAGTATTGTCCAATTTGCCGAAAGAAGAACAAATAAAAATAAGAAGTGAAGCTGATTATTATGGAACATCCTGTATTATTTCAAAAAAATTGCGTCTGCCATTTGCGCTTTTTAGTCCCACAAAATGGGTACATGGCTGGAGATTTAAAGATTTAAAATATATTGAACAACTAACAGGGAGTGGTAAAGGTAACTATCACTTAGTAGCTCTAAAAGAGCATGAAACATTTTTAAAAAACAATGGCTTAAAGTCAAAAGCTGTTGGGATGCCTTTTATATATGTTGAAGACGTAGAAAACATTAAAATTAAAAGGATTCCTAATAGTTTATTAATTATGCCGCCCCATACTCTTTCCTATGTAGAACAGTCCTGGGATGAAAGTGAATATATAAAATTGATTGGAAGTTTAAAAAGTGATTTTGAACTAATTGTGGTGTGTATTCATCCTGAATGTTATAAAAAAGGATACTGGATAGAAGCATGTGAAAAATTTAAACTTCCTTATATTAAAGGCGCTTCATTGAATGATAAAAATTCTTTGATAAGGATGTACAGGTTGTTTAGTTCATTCGAATATATGACAACATGCCATATTGGTTCACACGTGCTTTATGCTGCGTATTGTGATTGTAAAGTTTCTATTTATGGGAATTATTTTAAGTATAAAAAAGAATTTTTTACTAATGATCCATTTTATAGGAAATATCCTCATATTTTAGAGCGTAATTTAAAAATTGGTTCAGAAAGTTATATTAGAAAAAAATTTCCACAATTTTTTGTTTCTCCTAAAGATGCAAAAATAATGAAAAAATGGGCAGATGAGGAAATTGGACTTCAATATAAAATACCTGCATATAAGGTAGCATATTATTTAGGTTGGTTCAGTTTACACAAACAACTAAAATATTTTTTAACAAGCTTAATTAAATATCTGACAAAGAAAATTTTAATGTGCTATTACTTTATATTAGATTACATATTTCTTCTGCTTTTTGCTCCCTTTAAAAATTTAACATCAAAAAAAATAGCTTACGTTACTATGAACATAGTTAACAGAGGCTATATATTAAAAAAGAGATTAAATAATTATTATTTTAGGATCCACGAATTAAATATATTTCGAGAAGATTATTTCAAATTGGGCGTTTCTATTATAGATAATTTTTTTAACAGACAAACATTAACTAAAGAAAAAAAAATAATATTTTTTACTCAATTAATGGAAATTAAAGGTCATAAAACCTTTTTGAATGAAGCTGATGAACTGTTTTATTTAAAACATTCAAAGGACACAACTACATTAGTTAAAGATGATTTTATTATAAGTAGTTATTCGGAATTTTTACCATATTTTGCATATTTTGACACCATATATGCTTATATGTCTTTCGAGTTTTTAAATAAAAATGAGATAAGCAGTTTATTAGAGATAATGTATAAATTATTAAACAATAACGGTTCATTAATTATATTATATAATTCATATTATGATAGATTTGGTTCAAAAATTCCCTTGTTTATAAACCATCCATGGCCGCAGTTTTTGTTTAATAGTCATCATTATCAAGATTATTGTAGAGAAAGATTCAAAAACATAAACAGCGAAGAAGTGTACCACCCATATGATTATATTGTAATAGATGAGGATGTTTACTCTAAGCTAAATAATTTATCTCAAATTCAATTTGAAGATATAATAAAAAGATCAAATTTCAAAATAAAAAATAGGTATGATTGTAGTAGAGCTAAAATTACAAGAGTGCTACATAAAATGTTTCCTAAAATTAAAATCTTTGACACAACAAGCATATATGTTTTAAATAAAATTTAATCTGTTTTCTGGATGATGTGATTATTATTATGAAGACAGTTCAAAAGAACAATTACATTTTAGAATCATTAAAAGAGTTTATAAAATTTTATAATACAACTAAATTATGAAAATAGCATTTATTATTCATTCATTCCCAAATATTTCAGAAACTTTTATTTTAAACCAGATAACTGGTTTAATTGATCTAGGACATCAAGTAAAAATATTTGCATTATATAATAAAAGCAAGAAAATACATAGAGATGTCTATATGTATAATTTACTAGACAACCCTTTATTTTATAAAATACCAAATAATAGGTTCTGCAGAGGAATTAGGGCATTTTTTCTTTTTTTTATGTATTTCTATAAATCTCCCTTCAAAATAATGAGCTCACTAAATTTTTTTAAATATGGAAAGAACTCTTTATCTCTTATTTTATTCTATCTGGCAGGCGCTTTTTTAAAAGAAAGATTTGATATAGTCCATTGTCATTTTGGACCTATGGGTATTTATGGGGCTTACTTAAAGGATTTAGGATTAAAAGGTAAATTAGTTACCTCTTTTTACGGGTATGATTTATCGCAATTTATTCAAAAACATGGAGATTCTGTATATAACGTTTTATTTGAAGAAGGAGATTTATTCCTACAATTAAGCAACAACTTTAAAGATAAATTGATAAAATTAGGATGTAATAAAGAGAAGATTATTGTTCATAGAATTGGTATGGATATGGAAAAGTTTAATTATAATACTAAGAACGCAGGTGTAGATAAAAAAATAAAACTGTTGACGATTGGGAGATTGGCCGACAAAAAAGGATATAAATATATTATTAAAGCTATTGCTAAAGTAATAAAAAAATATAGCAATATTGAATATATAATTGCAGGCGATGGACCATTAAGAGCAGAACTTGAAACGCTGGTTGATAACCTTGGTTTAGGTAAACATGTTATTTTTATGGGTTTGATTAAAGATGATGAAGCTGTAAAACTTTACGAGAAATCACATATCTTTATTCTGCCTAGTATTACTGCAGCTGACGGTGATATGGAAGGGACTCCTGTCGTGTTGATGGAAGCTCAGGCCTGCGGACTGCCTGTTATATCTACTTATCATAGCGGTATTCCTGAAGTTGTAGAAGATGGGAAATCAGGTTTTTTAGTACAGGAGAAAGATATTTGCGCAATTGCTGAGAAGATTACCTATCTAATAGAACACCCTGATATATGGATTGAGATGGGAAAAGCTGGGAGAGAACATATAAATAAATATTATAATATTAAGGTTCTTAATAAATCTTTGGTAAAAATCTATGAGAATTGTTTGAAATGAAACGAAAGACAATTTGTCATTTGACTTCTGTTCATAATCGTTATGATCCAAGGATATTTTATAAAGAGTGTATATCCTTATATAATGCTGGTTATGATGTAACCTTAATAGTTGCTGATGGAAAAGGTAACGAAGAAAAAAATGGAATAGAGATAATTGATGTCGAAAAAAAGTCAGCGAACAGATTTCATAGAATTCTCATTACAACTTTCAAAGTTTATAGAGAATCAAAAAAAAATAATGCGGCAATTTATCATTTTCATGATCCAGAACTTATACCATTTATGTTTTTACTGAAATTATCAGGTAAAAAGATTATCTATGATGTACATGAGGACTACATTGCAGCAATTCTTTATAAAGAATATGTCCCCAAATTTTTACGAATATTTATCTCCAAGATTTATAGCATATTTGATAATATTGCTAAAAAAGCTTTTACGATTGTATCGGCTGAAAAATGCTATCGGTATCATTATCCTCAAGGTATTCAAATATTAAATTATCCTAAAATAGAACATTTTGATTTTAAAAGAGAAAAATCTGGAAGCACACTGATCTACACAGGTAATATAACTATAGAAAGGGGAGCATTTATATGTGCAGGTATCTTAGAGCATATAAACTCTGTTAATTTATATATGATTGGAAAATGTTCTAAAGATCGTGCTAAAGAACTGGTAAACAGAACAAACAATGACAACCGATTAGTCATCGAAGGAATAGGTACTCATGTCAATTACGATAAAATATTAGAGAGCTATAAAAAAGAAGATCTACTTGCAGGGTTAATACTATTCCCTGAAGAAGGGCAGTACAAAGATAGAGAACCTACAAAGATCTTTGAATATATGGCTGCCGGGATTCCTATCATTTGTTCAAGTTTCCCAACATGGGAAAATATTGTAAAAGATAATAATTGTGGTATTTGTGTTGATCCATTGAATCCTAAAGAAATTGCAGACGCAATAAATTATATATTGGATAATCCAGATCAAGCAAAAATAATGGGGAATAATGGGAGAAATACAGTGAAAAAAATATATAATTGGGCAATTGAAGAGAAGAAACTAATAGATTTATACTACTCTTTAATGAATTGGTGATATCTTGTTCAATAATTTAGTTTCTATCATTATACCTTGTTATAATGCTGAAGAATTTATTTCTGAAACAATTGATTCTGTGCTAGCCCAAACTTATGAGAATTGGGAAATGATTATTGTTGATGATTGTTCAATAGATAATTCTCCCCAAATAATCCTGTCATCTACAAATAAAGATGAGAGAATCAGGTTAATTAAACTAAGTAAAAATAGTGGAGTAGCTGAGGCCAGAAATATGGGACTATTACAAGCTAAAGGTGATTATATTGCCTTTTTAGATAGTGATGACATCTGGGACAAAAACAAACTGCATGAGCAAATAAAATTTATGAAGCATAATGACATACTTTTGAGTTATACATCATATATAAAAATAAATGAAGATGGTGAAAAAATAGGGAGAGCAGATATCCCTAAAAGTGTTGACTATAAAAAAATGCTTAAATCAAACTATATCGCCTGCTCATCGGCTATGGCAAAAAAAGATACTTTAAATGGTTTATTGTTTCCACCTCTGAGATTGAGGCAGGATCATGCCTTCTGGCTATCAATATTAAAGGATGGGATTAAAGCATACGGTATAAGGGAGCCTTTATTACACTATAGAGTTAGAAAAAGATCTTTATCCTCAAATAAATTTATTGCAGTGCAATACCAGTGGAAATTGTACAGAGAGATTGAAAAATTGCCACTTTATAAGTCGATATGGTATTTTTTAAACTACGCTTACTTAGGCTTTAAAAAACACCTGTTTTAATTGCCCATCTTTCACTCTC
>Ga0209633_10004867_pt1 | contig 11962 bp, 16 predicted proteins | sample Cruoilmetagenom1_FD_187290 | JGI IMG/M metagenome (GOLD analysis project Ga0209633, IMG submission 187290) | Oil polluted marine microbial communities from Coal Oil Point, Santa Barbara, California, USA - Sample 1 (SPAdes) (version 2) | ecosystem: Environmental > Aquatic > Marine > Oil seeps ... | reverse complement strand
ATAATCTATTTTTTAAGAGTGATGGTGTTGGTTATTTTTACTTAGATGCCAAGCTAATAAGTAAATGTACACTTAAAAAAGGAAATCCCTACGATGGTATTATCATTAGGCAATATGAAGATGGAATGTTTAAGTACTCGAAATATAAAGAAGGAAAACGAATGGAAAAGAAGAAAGGTTTAACCAAAGATGAATTATTAAATTTAATAAATAAACACTAGAACAATGGAATTTAATAAAACAAACAACCTTATTTATATAGCTTTTGTAATTCATGTCGCCTTATCATTATTAGCCGGATTAGACGAAGAAATAATTTTATACATTATGTCCATACCCTTAATAGGAAACGTAGTAGGCTTATATTTTTTAAGTTTTACAGATAAGATAAAATTGGGAGCCAAAATATTTATGATAAGTAGCTTTTTCTTTGTCCCTATTGGTATGATAGGCATTATAGGCTGTAGAAAAGTAATAGACAGTTTAACCGAAAAAGAATTTTTTAAAACTAGAACAAATGATTAGAGAATTTAAATCAAGCAACACACAATTCAATATGTTTATTGGAGTCGCTGTATTTGCGGTAATAGCAACTGTAGTGGGGTATTTATTATTAAATACAATAATTATGATGTTGCCTGGTTTTGCCATTTTTTGGACTGTTTTAGCCTTTTGGGGTAAAGACAGGGTTTTAATCACTCTACATGACGATTATTTGGAGTCTAAAGAAGCCATAGCTGCAAAAAAAAGACTTATTAAATATAAAGACATTATTAAAGTAGAAATGCATAAAAGCACAAAGTTGATCACAATTTATGTAAAAGATAATAAAGACAAGGAGAAAAAAGAGAAAATAGGAATTAACCCTATAGAAAAATCAGAACGAACAGAACTATTTGATTTGATTAACGCTAAAATAACCCATGAAACTAGTTGAAAATACATATCTATTTTGGACAATACTAATTGCTACCAACATTTTGATGTATATCTTAACAATATTTATAAGTCAATTTTGGTCAAAAATTAAAGGGCATCAAACCTTAAAAATAACGAAAGGAGATATTAATAATAGTATTATTGTTCTTATTGTAAATATTTTAATTGCCGTTCCAGGATACATGTTATTCATTAATGGTAAAATTGACTTTATCACTGATAAACATTTTTTCATTCATTTTGTATTGCTCTATGTACTTTTTGATTTTTTGATGTATGTTTTACATTATATTTCCCATCATATATGGCCTTTTAAAAAGTTTCATTTAAAACATCATTTGCATCATCATTTCAATGCAATTAGCCTCTATGTGATGGAGCCAGTTGAAGCTATATTATTTGGTTTACTCTTAACCTTAAGCGTCTTCCTATTTACATTGAATCTATACAGTTTTTTAACTTTTATTTTTTTTAACTGGATTTTTGGTGTTATAGGGCACCTAAATACGAAGTCAACAAAGCAGCCTTTACTTTTTGGTAATCATGTTTTTCATCAAACACATCATCAACAGCAAAATAAAAATTATGGTTTTTATACCATTTTTTGGGATAAACTATTTGGAACGATTTTTATAAACAATAACAAAAAAGTATAAGTAGAATAAATGAACTATTTAAATAAAATTAAACGAATCGTAATGATAACAATTCCTATCATTCTCATTTCTTGTTCAAACCAAAAGCACAAGAAACAAAATGTTGAGAGTCAAGAGGTAAATACAGAAAATAATATAAATACCACACAATTAGACACAACTTCACCTATTATAGAAAATGATAGCATAAATACACCTGTCTTAAAATCAGATATAAAATATGAATATAACCGAGAAGACCATAGGATATTTATGGATAGTATAATAACTGACGCAGAAAATGCTATTGTCATTAAAGAAGCAACCGATAATCTTTCGAATAACCTCGTGAATGGAATTCCACCTGATGGAGCATATATTTTTGACATTGCTTATGCAGAATGGCAAGGAAAATCTATGGGCGAAAAAGTATTAGTTGTTATTAAAGGAAAATTCGTAACTATTATTTCTGAAGGAAACCCGTCAATGTCTACGGAGAGAGGGAAAATTCTCGACAAAGGAACGTTGTTAAAACACAATATAACAGGAGATTGGCTTATTTCTAATGATAAATCAGACGTCAATTTAGAAGCTTACGGCGGCTGTGTTGGTGCACCAATGGTTATTGATTTTAAAAATAAAAAATATTGGACTTGTTAAACGCATAATTGAAACTACAGTATTTCAATAATCTCCCCAGTTTCAGGGATACAATTTTCACGGTATAAAGCGTAGTATTTCTTACTGTTTCATCTCAATTTTGTATGTGTACAAAGATAGAATTTAAGTCGAAAATACTTGAATCGTTTACTAAATAATCTTTAGAGTTCCTACCACCACCTCTCCTTAGGAGAGGTCAAAATTTTTCCTTTAAAAATTTTGTGAGAGGAACCCCATTTACAGGGATACCATTTTAACGGCTTAGGGTGTTTTATTCATTACTGACTTACCTCACCTTTGTATCATAAAAGTAACAATTTAAGCAATAACTCTTACACTTATAAATTAGATCGTTGCGAATACAAATTTGAGCTAGATTGAAAGACAATAAGCTTTATCCTTAGTAGTTTATATAAAGAACCTAAATTAAAGAGATATGATAGAATTTTTAGCAATAGCTTTTTTCTCAAAGAAAATTAGAGCAATAGCAGAACAAAAAAACATCAAGGCATCCAAATGGATTTGGAGGTTTATCCTCACTTGGTTTGGGGTAGAAATTGGAACTGTAGTACTTTACCTAGTTCTATCAGGAAATGATTTTGAAAACAGTGTATTCATTTTTATTCCAGCAATGCTTTTGGCTGCTTTGGGTGGGTTCTTTGTAGTAAAACAGTTAGAAAGAGAGCCCAAAGTTCTTTTGGACAGTATAATAACATAAGTAGAACAATATTTTTTATAAATATCATCCGCTGTGCATTTTGAGTTTTTCATAAATATCTAACATCAGTCCGAGTGTCATCTCGCCAAAGGCAGATGGTGTATCGAGAACAATTGAAACTACAGGATATGAAATTTATTCAAAATTACAATGAGTTAATATCAATTATATAAACCTTAAAACAATAAATTATGGGATTTTTCAGCAAAAACGGAAACACACAACAAGACAACAGACCAACTATCGTACCAGCAGAAGCTATTTGGGTAGCTGAGGATAATGAGTGGGAATTAGGACAACGTAATGAAGATGGCGATATGATTGGCGAATGGAAATGGTGGTTGGCACCAACAGGGCATTTAGTATGTCATACTTTTTTTAAAGATGATGGTAGTGAAGACATGACCTTTACCCGTTTTCATCAAGATGGTACAGTTTCTCAAAAAGGAACCTATGAAGATGGTGTGCAACATGGCGAATTTATTTCACAACGTAGTAAAAACCCAACAACCGAAAATTTTGGACCTAGAGTAGATTGCTTTAAAGCAGTAACCACTTTTGATGAAGGTTATGTTGTAGAAGAACATTATTTTGATGAAAACGATACCAAAAGTCATGAGCCTTATATTTCAGAGTAATAAATTATGATAGCAAAAATTAAAAAAGAATTATCTACAACTGATATGGTTAATATAGTTATAGATAATTCTAATTGGAAGTTGCATTCAGTATTAGGTGAATACACTAAAAATGAACTATTTATTTCTACTGCATTTACCGATGGTTTTAATGAACAACAACAAAAATCTATTCAGTATTATTTAGATAATGAAGATTATTTTTATAATTTATTTATAGAAAAAATAAAAAGACTTTTAGAATTTGAGGATTTTTATGATTATGATTTTGAGCCTGCCTTCGAAGCGTATGACCTTGAATTGCCAGAAACAATTACGATAGATTGGCTTAAAACTAATGTTAAACTTAACGAAATTAATATTTATAAAGCAAAAGAAAATTATTGTTTTTTAGAGTTTGATTTTGCTGTTTCTTGGGATGATGAACATGGTATGAGGGCATTAGTTCATAAAGATAAATTCTTAGCCTTTGCCGAAGGCGGTACTATTTGGAGTTATGATTTAGCAGACTATGAAAATGATGATTGATTTTTAACAAATTAAATTATGTGGAAAAAATTAACAGATTTCCCAAATCAAAAGGTAATTGGCAAAACCTATAAAATAATCTTTTGGAAAATAGAGAATAACAAAATATGGCATCAGTGGAAAAAACTTACTTCTGCTGATACCACAAGTTTTGAGGTTTATGTAGATACTGATTTTATAGCCAGAGATAAAGATTTTATTTATCATGCATGGAGCAAACTAAAAAAAATAGACAGAAATACCTTTAAAAAAGCAGAAGGACCATATTGGAAAGATAAGAACCATATATATTTTGAATATGAAACATCTTTTAAACCTTTAAAAGGTTTAGACGCTATGAGTTTTGTCTATTTAGATAATGGGTATGCTTACGATAAACATTTTGCCTATTATTATGGTAGAGCTATAAAAACCTGTAAGTATCCTCAAAGTTTAGAAATTGTAAAAGCCAATAATCTCTACGCAAAAGACAAAGAGAATGTATATTATGATGGAGGCTCTTTACCAAATGTAGATGTAGCAACTTGGCAACTACTAGATAATGGCTATTCAAAAGATAAAAAACGTATTTACTATGCCGCAAAGAAATTACCACGAGTAGATATGGATACTTGGGTACATATCTCAAATACCTATTCAAAAGATATCAAACGAGTATATAACATGTTTTGGGTAGAAAAAGACGCCAATCCTGATGATTGGGATTCAGAAAAGGTAAAGCAAATTAAACAATAAACCACTATGGACTAGAAGTTCATAGTTTTAAACAGAAGAATAAAATTCTTTTCTAAGAATAGTTTGTCATTCCGAATGAGGCACGAAGAGGAAGCTCATTTTGAGATTTCTCAATCGCTTAAAAAAGCTCATTTCGAAATGACAATAGGTCTTTAAAAGTTTATAGAAACTAATTTAACTGCAATCAAATTGCAGGGTTTTAATCTTTAACTAGATAATAAATGGAACAAGCCATAAAATATAGTAATACCTACATTGGCATTGTAGATAAACCAATGCGAAAAGGCATTATGCAATTTGCAAATAAAGGTTGGAAAAATGCCTATGGTTTATTGCACTTTAATAATAAAAATAAAGGCGATAAAAATAACAGAGAAGCCAATCTTTTTACTGCTTTTGCAAAACTATATTGTGCAGCACAATTAGAACATAAAACTGCCGAAAATGATGCACATGTTTTATTAACGTATACTAATTTTGAATTTTGGGCATACCTTAAAGAGCATAATTTTCCGAGATATGCTAGGCGATTTGCGTATCACTTTTTAGCATATATCGAAACAGAAAAAGGCAATTATGAAGATGCCCTTAACTATGTAGACGAAGCACTTTTCATCAATAGTCCGATTGATGATTTGGACAATATTCCGCTTTTTGAACAAAAAATTTCCATTTTATTGGCAATGAAAAATATGGAAAGTGCCTATTTTAGTATTCAAAAACTGCTCAATATAGTTGCTGATAATGAGATCTTTAAAGAAGTTGTAGATTCAGAAGACTACAAAGCATTTTTAGCTACTCATAATTTAAAAAATCTTATAAAAGGAATAGAAAATGAAACTGCCAAAGAAGCATTAGATCGATATACTGAATTTTTAAATTTAAATTTCAAAGATTGCATTTGGAAAGCAGAAGATTATTTGCCCTATTTTTTTAAAAAAGTAAACGAAAATGAAATTCATGAAATAGAAATAAAACTACACATTACATTTCCGCCAAGTTATCGAAATTTCTTTTTAGAATACGGATTATTTAAATTAGGGAGGTGGTCAGATTATGAAAGCTGTTTGCTTCTGCCTAGCGAAATAAACACACTACACAACGAACTAGAAAAACAGTGGAATCCTGGTTTTATAGATTTAAATAAAGAAGACCAAGAAGCTACAAAAAATTTGTTTTGCTTTTCGTATGGCGATGAAAGCTTACAAGCAACATGGTATTATTGTTTTGATAGGCGCACGCTAAATCCTGAAACAGGAGAAATGACAGTGTATAACTTTTCTCAAGACGAGTGGCAATTTGAAGCTAGTGAAATCTGTACAGATAACGGTTTTAATACACATATTGTAAAGCTAGTTAATGATAAAATTGAAGAGTTTCAATAAAACCCAATAAAAAATGAAAAAGAAAATAAAGTATTTCGTGTTTGTGATTTTAACCTTGATTATAGTTGATAGATGTACAGAGGTAAATGTTACTTCATCCCCAATTTTTGGAAAAAAAGAGTTTAAAAGCTATCCTTTTTTAAAGGACGGAGTGAGTTCAGATAGTTATGAAATAAAATATATAATAGACGGATATAAAGAATTTACCTATGATACGATAAATAATTATTTTATAATAAACACAGCATATAAAATACTAAAAATTAGTGGTGAAGGAAAAGTCTTAAATAATATAGAACCAATATATCCAAAAGAAGCAACAGCCTCTGCTTATTCTTCTTCAGAGCGTGTATATACTCCCGTTCAATCGTATTTCCTTATGGGTACTGATAAAGATAGTTTAGTTTACAATTTATCTAAAAGTAAAATTAAAGAAAAACTTACTAAAATCATTACTACTTCTCATATAAAAACACAAGAAGAATGGTTGGCATTTTATACCCCATATTATAATATGGCAGATGTTGTAATTTATAGAGTAAAATTTGAAGGTATAGAAGATGTTCAACCCATATATTTAAAAATTAATAATAAATGGATTTTAATACTTTTTTCAGAAAATTACAAGCGTAATTTAGCCCACCCTGAAGAAGGCTTTCCTGAGAAGTACCCAAAATTAATACATTTAAAAGATTATAAACGTCATACATATTCCAAAATTAGTTCTTCTTTAGAAAAAACACCTTGGGAAGAAACTATTTCAGAAAGTCATGAAAAAGGCTTTGAAAAAAAGTTTTTTAGAAAAACATATACTCACCAACGTTTTTTAAACCTTTATTACATTGAATTGTTTCCGTACGTATTTGAAGGAACTGGTTTTTTTAACTTAACAATAGGAGAGGATCTCTTGAAGTTTAAAAATAATATGTATCAAACATCTTTTTTTGAAGAACGTACTGGGTTGTCTTATTTTACATTACCTAAACAATTTAGAAAAAAAACAGAAGTGAGTTTTATAGAATATGATTCTTATTTAGGGAATATTCCAGGAGAAGGGTTGTATATTATTAAAAGAAAAGAGTAATTATGCTAAACCCAATAAAAAATGAAAAATAAAAAATATTTTTTTTAATACTTGTTCTATTAGCATTGTTTATAGTTGATAGATTTACATTAGTAGGTATTTTATCACCTTCATTTTTAGAAAAAGAAGAATTTAAAACATATCCTTTATTAAAAGGTGGCATAATATCAGATAGCTATGTAATAAAACAAATTACTACAAATTCTTATGATGATATCACTTACGATACAGTAAACAATTATTTTTTAATCAATAGGAGTTCTGAAATACATAAAATTGATAGTAATAGAGAGATGGTAAGTACTGTAAAGTTATATTCTGATAGTAGATACAACCTTTATCAATCACAATTTATTTTGGGTAACACTATAGATAGTCTTGTTTACGATTTATCAAAAAGTAAGATAGAAGAAAAAAGTGGCCTTAATTTTTTCAATCATAGCCATATTATATGTAGTAGGTATTTTTATTATAGGAACAATTTATAAGCAAGTTTAACAAAACAACCTTTACTTTTTGGCAATCACATTTTTCATCAAACACATCATCAACAACAAAATAAAAATTATGGTTTTTATACCGTTTTTTGGGATAAGTTATTTGGCACATTTTATAAGAAACATACTAAACCATAACAGCACTACAATTCAACCCCGTACCAATGCTATAGTTAGGGTTGTTAATATTAATAAGGCAAACACTTGTTTTATTAATTATGACCTTTGTGTTATGAAAAAAGTAGCAGTTGCATTATTAATTTTGGCAATTTTATATGAGATTGTTTTTTTTGTTCTTGCCAATTTATAACTACATCAAAAAATAGAACTAAGGTTCTTAAATCAAAATCACTTCTCGAAAACCCCAGAATAAAACCTCAATGTTCGTTTAAAATATGTCTCTTTATCAGGTTTAAAACCTGTTTTTTGAATCATCTTGTCAGTATCTCGATTTAAGTTACAGCCATCTCCAATAATTTTCCATACAGGATTTATCATGTTTTGTAGTACTCTTCTCTGCCTCTTCTCTGCGTGAATATGCTCTAAAATAATGAGTTTACCTGTTGGCTTAAGCCGTCTGTAAATATTTTTTAAAGCCAATTCAGGTTTTGGAACGGTACATAAAACCAAGGTACAAATGGCATAATCTAATGAACTATCTTCTATTAAATCATCCAACGCTTCATCATTAATGCCTAAATTATAGAGCTTGATATTTTTATGGGCTGGTAATTTAATTTTTGCTTTATTTAGCATATACATAGACGGTTCAATAGAAATAACATCACATTTTGTATTAAAATGCTCAAAATTCACACCCGTTCCAGAGCCTACATCCAATATTTTTCCTTCTAAATTTTCGATGAGTTCTTTGCGTAAATCAAAAATACTAATTTCCATTCCTTTCATAAAAGAATCATATATAGTAGCAAATAATTTTTGGTATAGACCCATCACATTTTTGTATGTGTACAAAGATAGAATTTAAGTCGAAAATACTTGAATCGTTTACTAAATAATCTTTAGAGTTCCTACCACCACCTCTCCTTAGGGGAGGTCAAAATTTTTCTTTTAAAAATTTTGGGAGAGGAACCCCCTTTTCAGGGATGCCATTTTCACGGTACAAAGCGTAGCACTCCTAACTATTTCACCTGATTTTTGTATAGTAAAAGCATTAAAGCTTTCCACTTATAAATTAGATTGTTGCGAATACAAATTAGACCTAGTATAAAAGGCAATAAGCGTTATATTTAGTAGTTGAGTTAATAAACCTTAAAAACTAGAAGCATGGGATTATTCAGTAAAAATGACAATACAACAGATCTATCAGAAAGATGGATTAAAGAAGGAAAACACTTTAAAGAGCAACTTAATGCATTTTTAGATGCCATTTATAAAGGTGGTGATGGTCCAGAAGAACCTCACGAAACTAGAGGCGATATGGCTGAGACCGTATATCACAAAGCCATTGAATTAAATAAATCTGGTGAACATAAAAAACTACGTGAATTATTCCCGCCTGCTTATGAACCTTTTCAACAGTTTTACGATGGTATTTCAAGAAGTATCAATCAGCTTATCGTTTTAAAAGGCGGTGAGATTGTAGTACGTGCAGATGGTAATGTATATACCGATGATGGAAATGTGTATTTATTAGAGGATGATAAAGTAAGTAAACAAAAAGGGATTCGTGCTATTGGTATTTCAGCCAATAAAGAATATATCGTAAAAATCACTAAAAAAGAAGTCCAGGTTTTTAATGACTGGAATGGAGAGCCTATCCATACTTTTAAATATCCTAAAGGCTACGGAAAAGCAACCGAAAATATTAAAGTAGCCAATTTTAAAAAAGAAGGTTTAATTGTGTTGAGTGCATCCGTTTTTAATGATGGAAAACGCGTATTGTTAGCTACTACAAATGGTATTTTTATTTTGGGAGAAACAGGTAGCGAATGTGTATTACCAACACAAGAAATGCTCCCATCATTTATAGAAAATTTCTATGAAGAATATGATGAGTCAGAAACCTTTGAAGTCAGTTTAGACTATTTTCATGCATCTCTTTCTCCTGATAATAGCAAGATTGCTACAGGCTTTCAAATGAGTGAACACTTTATTTTTGAAGAAAAAAATAAACAATTTGAACTCACAAGTAAAGTGCAGGCGAGATCAGAATATCCGCATGCTGTTGGTTTTCACGACAAGTTAGATCATATTGCATTAGCCTCATGTCATTACCAACAAAGTGGTGTGATTGGGATGGATTTAAAACATTTACCTATAGAAGCAAATACTTCTTGGCATCAAGATTTTGATGAACGTTTTGACCAAATGAATGATAATGTATGGATCTTTTCAATCCTCCCTTATAAAGAAGGTTATTTATTAGGAGCAAACAATGGGTATATCTGGTATATCAACCCTAAAAACCCAGAAGACAAAGCCTATTTGCATGTAGGTGGTACTATTATGAGTATGGATTTCACTGCCGATAAAAAACACTTAGTTGTGGGCACATTTTCTGGCTATATCATCAAATTTGATATGACCGCTACAGAAAGAGATCAAAGCTTAGTGACAGATATGAATGTAAAAGAAACCAACCGTTGGGTTATTTGGCAAGATACGGAGCCGTTGATTTGGTAATACGTATAGTTAAATCAACAATAAATAGTATCCTAATTAACAAAAAAAACAATGTTTATAAGCGTACAAGAATATTCTGTATTAGAATCACCTATCAATCAAATCTTTGAAAGATGTAAAGACAACAGTAAAGCAACGCTCTATGTAATGCAAAGAGACACTGGTTTTCTCTTTATACCTATCAAAAAAAAATATGCAGAAGTACGCTGTGATTTAACAGGTAAAAAAATTCGAAAAAGAAAATGGAATGAGCAAACAAGAACAGCCGCAAAAGACTTATTGGCACAACATAAAGTCTCTAAAACAGGCTGGTATATTTTACTATTTTTAGCATTGAGTGCAGTAGGAATGTTTTTGTATGCTATTTTTTCTATAATAATGTCAAGTCCTAGGTTCAATACTACTTTTGCGTTGAAAACAGCTACTGAAAAGAATATTCTGTTGTCTAAACTTGGTGAAGGAGATCTTATCAAAACAACAGACTTTGTTTATAAAATAAAGAGTATCTCTAAAGAGCATATAACCGTTATTAAAAGTTCGGTCGCAAATTCCCCAAACGGAGAATACGTTGATCCATACAATCCAATTGATGAAAGCAAGCATTCATTTAATTCAGCATCAGAAATAAGTATCAACCCTAATGCTTTTTGGCAACAACATAGTGTTAATCCTAACAATGAATATGGAGGTGAATTAATTTTTAACATTTTAGATAAATAATTATTATGGAAGACAGATTAGAAATATCAAACAGTAAAACAAAAACCTTAGGATTCTTAGTGATAGGTATTCTTTTTATAGTTTTTGGATTGAATAATAGTTTATTAGGTTTTATACCTCTTTCAAAAATAGCATCTAATATTCTTTTAATTATGGGCATTATTGTCCTTATCGGTACCGCCTCCGCATTGTTATTCATGAAGGGGCCAAGACTAATCCTAACGAAAGAAGGTTTAATCTATAACCCTAAAACCAATGGTTTTGTAAAATGGACAGAAATCGAAGGAGTTACAGATTACAGTTTAAACAACCATCATACCCTACTCATTCGCTTAAAAGATGTAGATGAGTTTATCGAAAAACAGCAAGATGAGAAAGTCAAAAAAAATATGAAACGAATGCTACGTATCCGTGAAACTCCACTTTCGATTGACCCTTCGCTACTTGAAATTTCAAGAAGCAAATTAAAGGAAACATTACATGAATATTTGGTGAAATATGGTAATACGATATAAACAATCATTATGAAAAATTTAACAATAATTAAAATCCTATTAGTAGCATTAGTATTTAGTGCTTGCAATTTCAACAAATCTATCAATAAAGATTTGGTTACAGGAGCTACGTCAAAAGGCGATGGTTTAGGGTGTGATGACATTAGCATTCAAATCAATGGAGAAAAAGAAAAGAGAAACACCTTTAGCTTTGGCGAAAATGTAGTTTTTGTTTTCAATGGCATAACTGGTTTTAAAGAAGAAAATGGAAAAGTGTATCCTG
>Ga0209633_10004866_pt1 | contig 11968 bp, 8 predicted proteins | sample Cruoilmetagenom1_FD_187290 | JGI IMG/M metagenome (GOLD analysis project Ga0209633, IMG submission 187290) | Oil polluted marine microbial communities from Coal Oil Point, Santa Barbara, California, USA - Sample 1 (SPAdes) (version 2) | ecosystem: Environmental > Aquatic > Marine > Oil seeps ... | reverse complement strand
TTACAGGTGATGCATTTTTAAGGTAGTAACCTGAGTTACCAACTAATTTTTGTTTTACATCAAATATAATTACTGCATCTCCTCTTCTTGCTTTGTTTAAAACTCTAATTGCTGCAGCATCAAACTTATTACCTCTAACTTTTACCGTTGGTTGCCCAGGTATTTTTACACTAAACCCTGTTGTTTGAATTTTTAAATCGAAAACAAAATCTGGTAACAAAGAGCTTATTGTTGCTTTTTGTAATGTACTCTTAGGCATTTTTAACATACCATACTCACCTCTTACTGCTGCAACTGGAGCTGGAATATCTTTAATTCTAAATTTTTGACTAGAACTAATTGGTGTTCCATCAGGTAATTTAGCATTTACTACAATATTTACTTCTCTACCTTTACCTGGGCTCATCATATATTTACCAATCCCTTTTGATTTTTTCAAGCCTGGAGCACTAGCCTTTACAACATTATCAGCTACTCCTGGCACAGAAATCGTCATTGGATTTTGTACACCTCTATAAACTACATTCATTTTATCTGCAGAAATTACTGCTGCATTAGGTTTAGCAACTACGGCATAAGTAGTTTCAATTGGAATTTCAACAGGTTCTCCATTTTCCATGAAAATAAATTTACCCTTAATTGGATTTTCACCAACATTACCTGCAGGGAAATCTAAAACTGCACCACCGTCTTTAATATTGGTAATTTCTTTACCATTTATGATAACTTTGGTTGGTACTAATGACCCATCATATCTACCCAAAACAATTTTACCTTGAAAATTCTCGCCCTGTAAAGTTGCAGAGGTATTAGGTATCAATATTGCGTTATAGTTCTTCATGGAAACATCGCTTTCTAGCTGACCTTGAATCATTGCTGATAACATTTCTGTTTCAGATGTTTTGATATCCGCTTGAATAACTGATAAATTAGTTACTGTTGTTATTAAAGGAAACCCTTCATACCTGTTTCTCAACCATGGTTGAATTCCTTTCTTTCCAATTTCTTGATCTGATGTATCAAATCTTTCGTTGACATTTGTAACAATTCCTTTATACTCTTTTCCTAATACTTTATTATAAGCATCTCTTAATTTTGCCATATTTGCTAAAAATTCATCTCCACTTTTTGAATTTTTATCTCCAGCAAAGAAATATGAATCTCCTTTATCTGTACCATCCATCGACTCATAATCAGTTTGATCTTCGACTTCATTGGTTAAATCCGTTTTCATACTTTCAATATAAGCATATACTTCATCAGAAACTTTTTTAATTTCATGTGCTTGCTTATTTTTAGATGAAAATTTTTCAGGTTGTTCAACCGATTTTACTTTCAAATTTGTATACGTTGCGTCTACTTTTGTAACATTTTTACTATTCGTTTCGGTGATTTTTCTATTCATAAATCCGAAAGCCGATAGCACCTGTTTAGACATGTTCATTGCTAACATTGCAATAAATACCAAGTACATCAAGTTAATCATTTTCTGCCTTGGTGACATTTTTCCTCCTGCCATAATAATTAGTTTTTTTTAGGGTTTATAATTGATTTTGTTAAACTAACTACTAATTAAGAATTAGTACTTGACATTGCAGATAACATTCCGCCATACACTCCATTTAATGAAGATAAATTTGCAGCTAAAGATTCCATTTGTTCTTTTAAAACTTGTGCATTTTCAACCGATTCTTGATTTAAATCTGCCTGACGTTGTGCACTATCCATTTGTACTTTATACAAACTATTTAATGATTCCATTTGACTTGCAGCCAATGATAATTGTTCACTATATCTAGTAGTTGCAGTTATTGAATCTGCAGCCGGTGCAATATTTTCTGCAGCTCCTGCAAAACTTTGAATACTAACAGACAATCTTTCCATTTTATCAGCATCTAAATTAGCTTGAGACAACATGGTATCTAATTTTTGAGATAACAATCCTTCTGCGTCTTGAGTTTCTTGAAGTTCTTTTGCATCTCCTCCAGCTAATTCAGGATAAACCTTAGCCCAATCCAAATCTTCTTCTACTGGTTCAAATGCAGAATATGCAAATATTAATGCCTCAGTAACAAGACCAATGGTTAACATTAATCCCCCAGTTAGAGGCCCAATACTAAAGTGTAATATTTTGAATAAAGCCCCTATTAAAACTACGGATGCCCCTAGTCCATAAACCATATTCATCATTTTTTTCTGTTTCATTGATACTGCCATAATTGTTTTGTTTTAAATTATTATTGATTAATTAAGCTATTAGTTTATTATTTATTTTTACTATTTGTTTTCGTTCCCATATAATCTTGAACAGTTCTAAAGCCAATATAACTTCTTGCTGAATCTCCATATTCATAATCACGAGTACCAACTTCTAAGAAATATGCTACATCTTTCCATGAACCTCCTCTAATTACTTTACGTTGGTTAGAATCATCAACTACATTTGGGTTGATGGTAGATCCTAAGTAGTACGACGAAGGGTTATAAGCTGTATTTGTCCATTCGGCAACATTCCCTGCCATATTATATAAACCGTAATCATTTGCATTATAAGACTTTGCTTCAACAGTATACAAGGCACCGTCAGCTGCATAATTACCTCTTTCAGGTTTAAAGTTTGCTAAAAAACATCCTCTATCTGTTGTTGTATAAGGCCCTCCCCAAGGATATTTAGCGTATTCTAAACCTCCACGAGCAGCATATTCCCACTCTGCTTCGGTAGGTAATCTAAAGCTTGGCTCTCTACCTGAACTTTTCTTTTTACCTGCCAAGTAGTTATTTCGTTTTATTGTGCGAAAATCACAAAAAGCTTTTGCCTGATCCCATGATACTCCAACTACTGGGTATTCACTATATGCATCATGCCAAAAATAATCTTGGTGCATTGGGTCGTTATACGAATAATTGAAATCTTTCACCCAAACAGCAGTGTCAGGATAAATTTGAACCTCAACTTTTTTCATAAAATCTTTTGTTGAACCGCTATTTTTAGCAGCTGCTTGACCATCAAAAGTTAAATAAGTATATTTTAATTTTTCTGTGTCTAGTTTTCTTTTTCTATCTAAAGCCTCATCAATTGGCAAATACATGCTATCCATTGCTTCTGCATAATACTCATCAGGAAATTCACTGGTATTCCAAACTAAATCTACATCCCAATTTAAGTAACGCCCCTCTGTTGGAGAATTAATATCTCCTAGACTTCCGTAGTTATCCATCATATATTTATAGTACGCATTGTCAGTACTATCTTGTTCTTTAAACTTATATTTTGAAATACCACTAGCATCTCCTTTTGTTTGTTCAATTGGTTCACTACCTCCTATGTTTGCCTCTTCAGCAAGAATAGCAAGTTTTGTTCTTAAAATAGAATCTCTTACTCTAAAAACAAACTCTCTATATTCACTATTAGTTATTTCTGTTTCATCCATATAATATGGTCTCACAGTAACTGTTCGCGTTGGTGCGCTAAATGAACCTGCAACATCTTCATCGGCTTTACCCATAGTAAATGCACCTCCAGGTATTAATACCATACCAAATGGTTTTTCTGGAAAGAATTTTTTGTTTGATTTTACACCTACCAGCTGACCTTGATCATTTCCAGATTTACAACTAGATAATAATGCAACTGATATTAGTAGTACAATTAGGGTTAACTTTTTCATAATTTTTACTTTTCTTACTAGACTTGGTAATTGTTATCTTAAATTTTTCTTATACTATATTTTAGTGATATTTTTTAAGTAAAGTCACTAAAATAATTAGACTTTGTTCCCTAAGAACGTTTAAAAATCTTCTTTAGTGTATATTAATTTAATTTTCTAAAAGTTTTTAACCATCTTTCGGGGAATACCTGATTATTTGCTGTCAAATAATCTTGGTAAGTACATGGTATTAACGTGGATTTTTTCAATTTATTATTGAAGTAGGTAATCTCCATCCACCATCTTTCGCTTTTATTACTCTTATAAAAGTTAATACTTTCATTTTCAAGTAAAACAATATATTTTTTATATGCACTTTTTGATTCAAAAGGATATTCATCAATTCTTAAATTATAACCTTCTATAAAATACCAAATCATTTGCGCTACCAAATGGGCTGTTTGCTCTCTTTCATCATATTTGGCATTGAACTCATAAATTCCAAAAGAAGAAACTTTTCTACTTATACCAGCATATCTAGATATGGCACAAATCTGATCGCCATAAAAACCATTAGGTACGGCATTATTATTTGCGGGTGCATCCCCTTTGCGGATGGCACCAATATCAATACTAACAATATCGGTATCTCGCAAAATTGGCTCAACAATAGTTAAATCACCAGAAATTTCTCCCAAACGGTAAGCATCAAAATATAATTTATCAACCAAATCAATTTCTTCTTGAGAATTAAAAAAGGTTTGAAATCCAATATTGCTATAATTAAACAAATTATTGGGTTTTTCCATCACGATTTTATGCAAAAAGTTTTGTGATGTTGTATTGTGCTCTAGTTCACCTAAATCAAACTTATTATCAATTACCGTTAAATTTACGCTTTGCTCTAGTTTATCATAAGCACGGTAATTGGCATAAGTAATATCTTGACTACCCCCTATAATTATTGGTGTAATATTTTCTTTTATTAAATATGAAATTATATCTTGGGTCAAATAAAATGTATCCTCAACCTCATTGCCTTGGGGTACATTACCTAAGTCAACAATATTTACATGCCAGTTTCCTGGAAACATTTGGTACAAATACTTGCGTATCTTTTCTAAACCTTTTCCTGTTCCTAAATTATCAATGGCATTTCTCCCTTCTAAAACACCCAAAATAGCTATTTGTACATCTTTTAATTTTGGAAGACCATCTTGTTTGGTGTGAATTTTTATATTTCTTCCTAACGACAAATCTGCAAGTAAAGCAGTATGTGCTACTGCAATATCTTCTACTGGCAAAAGTAGATCTAAACTCATATACTAATTATTGTTAAAGATAATTTTGCTGCAATGTAAGTAATACCTCGAAAACTTCAAAGATATAGTTATCCAATAAAATGAACAAAAAAATCCTTCAAGCTCTTAACTTAAAGGATTTACTTTTTATTTGAAAAGTGTAAAATTACTTTTTGGTTGTTTTTTTTGTTGCTACCTTTTTCTTTCTAACTTTTTTCTTAGGAGCATTTTTTACAAGTATAGCTTTTACTTCCTCTAAAGTTAATGCAGGCGCATCAACTGTTTTAGGGATTTCAATTTTTACTTTTCCTTGTAAAATGTTATGACGACCCCATCTTGCTTTTTCAACACGAATACCTTCATCTTCCCAATTGTGAACAACCTTTTCAATTTCTTTTTGCTTTTTAGCTTCAATCAATTCAACAATATCATCAAAAGTTAAATTATCAAAATCATACTTTTTATTCACATTGATAAACATATTGTTCCATTTTATAAATGGTCCAAACCTACCAACTCCCTTTTGAACAGGTAACTCTTCATAATGTGCTATAGGAGCATCTGCTTTTCTTTTGGCTTCAATCAATTCTATTGCTCTATCCATAGTAACTGACATCGGGTTTTCGCCTTTATCTAAAGAAACAAACATGGCATCATATCGAATATACGGGCCAAATCTACCATTAGAAACTACGGCATCAACACCTTCATATCTACCTAAAGTTTTTGGTAATTGAAAAAGATCCATTGCTTCTTCATAAGAAATATTCCCTAAGGTTTGTTCACCTTGTAAACTTGCAAATTTTGGTTTCTCTTCATCGGTTGCTTCTCCAATTTGCACCATAGCACCAAATCTTCCTAGTCTAGCATAAACATTTTTTCCAGATTCTGGGTCAACACCTAACAACCTTTCCCCTTTTGCTCTTTCCGCATTAGCAGAAACATCTTCAACTATGGGGTGAAATTTGGTGTAAAAATCTTTAATCATAGCTGTCCAATCTTCTTTTCCTTCAGCAATTTCATCAAATTCTTTTTCAACATTTGCCGTAAATCTAAAATCTAAAATATTTGAAAAATTTGCTACTAAAAAATCGTTTACAATTTTACCAATATCTGTAGGAATTAATTTCCCTTTATCCGATCCAACTTTTTCTGTTAAATTTTTTGTATTTACGCTATTATCGGATAAAATAATTTGGGTATAATCTCTATCTTTTCCTTCTATCATTCCCTTTACTACATATTCTCTTCTTTGAATTGTAGAAATGGTTGGTGCATAAGTTGAAGGTCTACCAATACCCAATTCTTCTAATTGTTTTACTAAAGATGCTTCAGTAAATCGATATGGTGCTTTAGTGTAGCGCTCGGTTGCAGTAATAAAATTATTTTGTAAAATTTCGTTTACTTCTAATTTTGGCAACATTCCTTCTTGCTCTTCTTCATCATTATCCGTACCTTCTAAATACACTTTTAAAAACCCTTCAAAAGTTATTACCTCACCATTAGCTGTAAATGTCTTTTTATTTTTATCGTTTTTAATTCGAACATTAGTTCTTTCTAGTTGTGCATCACTCATTTGCGATGCTAAAGTTCTTTTCCAAATTAAATCGTACAATCTCGCTTGATCGTTTTCAACATTAACTGTGCGAGTACTCATATTAGTAGGTCTAATCGCCTCATGTGCTTCTTGTGCACCTTTTGATTTATTTACAAAATTTCGAGGATTACTAAATTGACTACCGTAAGAATTTGTAATTTCTTCTTGTGCATCTTTTTTAGCATCTTCAGATAAGTTTACACTATCTGTTCTCATATAAGTTATCAAACCTGCTTCATATAATCTTTGTGCAACGATCATAGTTTTTGCAACAGGAAAATAAAGCTTACGTGATGCCTCTTGCTGTAAAGTAGATGTAGTAAATGGTGCAGCAGGAGACTTTTTTGCTGGTTTTGTAGTTAAATCTTCTACTTTAAACTCGGCATGAATACATGTTTTTAAAAAATCTTCAGCTTCTTGTTTGGTTTCAAAATTCTTAGGGAGTTTAGCTTTGAATTTTTTAGCATTGCTGTTTATAAATTCGGCAACAACTCTATAAGTTGCTTTTGGCACAAAATTCTCAATTTCTCTTTCTCTTTCAACAATCAGTCTTACTGCTACAGATTGCACTCTTCCAGCTGATAAACCTCCTTTTACTTTTCTCCATAAAACTGGAGACAATTCATAACCAACCAGTCTATCTAAAACTCTTCTTGCTTGTTGCGCATTTACCAAATTATAATTTATCGATCTTGGGTTTTCAACAGCTTTTAAAATCGCTTTTTTAGTAATTTCATGAAAAACTATACGTTTGGTATTGTCATCATTTAGTTTTAACTGCTCATACAAATGCCACGCAATTGCTTCTCCTTCACGATCTTCATCACTTGCTAGCCAAACTGTATCTGCTTTTTTTGCTAAAGATTTTAATTTTTTAACAACTGCTTTCTTATCTGTTGAAACACTATAATTAGGCTTAAAATCTCCATCAACATTTACTCCTAATTCTTTAGACGGTAAATCGGCTATGTGCCCAAAACTAGATTCAACAACAAAATCTTTTCCTAAAAATTTTTCAATGGTTTTTGCTTTTGCTGGGGACTCTACGATAACTAAATTCTTGGCCATTATATATTTTTTTGATTAAAATGTTTTAACAAATAATAGGTTAGTGTTATTTGTTAAAACATTTTTTTTGAGATTGCAAAAGTATATAGAATTTTTTAAATCAAAATTATTTAGTGAAAAATTCCTTTGCTTACAGCTTTTTGGTCTTCTTGAAAACCTATTATTTTTCTGTCAAAATGGCAGGAAAACAAATTTTAGATTGTATATTTGCAAATCCAAAAAATTGAGAATGGCAAGTGAAAATATAATTGAAGAAAAAAAACAAGGACAGGCATTAATGACTGATAATAAAGAAGGTAATAACAAATTACTTTTTATAGAATCGTATGGTTGCCAAATGAATTTGAATGATAGCGAGATTGTTGCTTCTATTTTAGCAAAAAAAGGTTTTAACACAACCTCATTACTCGAAGAAGCCGATTTAGTTTTGGTAAATACTTGCTCAATTCGTGAAAAAGCGGAACAAACCATTCGCAAAAGATTACAAAAATACAATAAAGTAAGAAGTATTAACCCTAATATGAAAATTGGTGTTTTAGGTTGTATGGCCGAACGATTAAAAACCAAATTTTTAGAGGAAGAAAAAATGGTTGACCTCGTAGTTGGCCCTGATGCTTATCGCGATTTACCAAATTTGGTTAAAGAAGTTGAAAGCGGAAAAGATGCCATCAATGTAATTTTATCAAAAGAAGAAACTTATGGTGATGTATCTCCAGTAAGACTTAATTCTAACGGAGTTTCTGCATTTATTTCCATTACTCGTGGTTGCGATAACATGTGTACTTTTTGTGTGGTTCCCTTTACCAGAGGAAGAGAAAGAAGTCGCGACCCACAAAGTATTATCAAAGAAGCCCAAGATCTTTGGAATAATGAGTATAAAGAAATTACACTGTTAGGTCAGAATGTAGATTCATACTTATGGTATGGTGGCGGCTTAAAAAAAGATTTTAAAAATGCCTCAGAAATAGCTCAGGCTACTGCTATTGATTTTGCAAAATTATTAGAAATGGTTGCTTTGACTTTGCCAAAAATTCGAATTCGATTTGCAACTTCAAATCCACAAGATATGAGTATCAATGTATTGCATAGTATGGCTAAATACGATAATATTTGTAAATATATTCATTTGCCAGTACAGTCAGGAAGTACTAAGGTACTCCATAAAATGAATCGCCAACATACTCGTGAAGAATATATAGAATTGATTGATAATGTTAAGAAAATTATTCCTAATTGCGCTATTTCTCAAGATATGATTACAGGTTTTTGTGGTGAAACAGAAGAAGATCATCAAGAAACATTATCTTTAATGGAATATGTAAAATATGATTTCGGATTTATGTTTGCTTATTCTGAAAGGCCTGGTACCCTTGCTGAAAAAAAAATGGAAGACGATGTACCATTGGCAACAAAAAAGAGGCGCCTAGCAGAAATTATCAGCTTACAACAAGAACACAGTTTGTACCATATGGAACAATTTGTTGGTGAAACTGTAGAAATTCTTATTGAAGGAAACTCAAAAAAATCTGATTCTCATTGGATGGGAAGAAATTCTCAAAATGCTGTTGCTGTTTTTCCGAAAGGAAATGAAAAAATAGGAGATTTAGTTCAGGTTGAAATTAATGCATGTACTTCGGCAACTTTAATAGGAACAAAGATATTACAGTAAGTAGTAGTCAAAATATTATGAATAATACAAAACTATTTAGCATTCAACTTTTAACTTTTAACATTTAATTTTAGGCTATTGGACTCATTACAAACCATAAAACAGCGCTTCGGAATCATTGGTAACAACAACCTATTAAACCTTGCCTTACAAAAAGCAATTAGGGTTGCTCCTACTGATATCTCAGTGTTGGTAACTGGTGAAAGTGGTGTTGGTAAAGAAGTGATTCCTAAAATAATTCATAACTTATCACATCGTAAACATGCAAAATATATTGCAGTAAACTGTGGTGCTATTCCTGAAGGAACTATAGATAGTGAGCTTTTTGGACACGAAAAAGGTGCTTTTACTGGAGCAACACAAACACGTAATGGTTACTTTGAAGTTGCCGATGGTGGAACTATTTTTTTAGACGAAGTAGGTGAATTACCACTAACCACACAAGTTAGACTTTTAAGAGTATTAGAAAATGGAGAATTTTTAAAGGTAGGCTCTTCTAAAGTACAAAAAACAGATGTAAGAATTGTTGCAGCTACCAATTTAAATATGCTTGAAGCAATCCAAAAAGGAAAGTTTAGAGAAGATCTTTATTACAGATTAAGTACGGTTGAAATACACTTACCTCCTCTAAGAGATCGTGAAGAAGACATTCATTTGCTTTTTAGAAAGTTCGCTTCAGATTTTGCGCAAAAATACAGTATGCCAACATTGCGATTAGATGAAAGTGCAGTAAAATCTTTGATAAACTATTCATGGAAAGGAAATATCAGGCAGCTAAGAAATTTAACCGAACAAATGTCTGTAATAGAACAAAATAGAACTATTTTTAAACCTATTTTAGAATCTTATTTACCTGATTACAACAGTAATTTACCTGCAATTATTTCAGAAAATAAATCTAATACTGATTTTGCAAATGAACGTGAAATTTTATACAAAGTTTTGTTTGATATGCGTAATGACATAACCGATTTAAAAAAATTAACCCAAGAATTAATTAAAGACAAATCTAATAGTCAAAGTAAGCCTCAAGAAAATACGCAGTTACTTATTGATAAAATTTACGGAAAAGAGGATAATAATAACAGTAACTTAGAAATAATTTCAAACCCTGAGCCAGAGCCTTTTCAAAATAATCCTAAAATCGTTTCTTTTGATGATGCCGAAACCATTGAAGAAACTATTTCTTTGCAGGAAAAAGAATTTGAAATGATTAAACAAGCATTAGATCGCAACAAAGGAAAAAGAAAATTAGCAGCTAAAGAGCTAGGTATTTCTGAACGAACTTTATATCGAAAAATTAATCAATATAATTTGTAAATATTAATGATTATTCGTTATTTCGTTATCTACTGCTAAAATAATTTTTGGTGTAAAGCACCTCATTTATCAAATGAAAAAATACATTTACATTGTCACATTTTTAACGTTACTTGTTACCGCAAGTTGTGGAGTGTATTCTTTCACAGGAGGTAGTACCGGAGATGCTAAAACCATTCAAATTGATTATTTTCCAAATAGTGCACGCTTAGTTGAGCCATCATTAAGTCAAAATTTTACTGTAGCCTTACAGGATTTGTTTTTAAGGCAAACCAATTTAAAACTAACCAATACTGGTGGAGATTTACATTTTGAAGGTGAAATAACTCAATATAGAATTACGCCAATTGCTGCTACAGCTGATCAAACAGCTGCTCAAAGTAGATTAACCATTGCGGTAAGAGTTCGTTTTTATAATCGCTTAATTGAAGAAGATAATTTTGAGCAAACATTTTCATTTTATAGTGATTATGATGGTAATTTACAATTAACTGGAAGTGTTTTAGAAGAAGCCTATGATGAAATATTTGAAAGAATAACGCAAGACATATTTAATGCTTCAGTAGCAAAATGGTAAAAAAATAATGAATTTAATCGAATTTTCTAACAACTTAAAAGACCCTAGAAGTACTTCTATTGAACAAACTAGAAGTTTAGAAAATATTTTAGAAGAATTTCCTTTTTTTCAAGCTGCTCATTTTTTATACCTTAATGGCTTAAAAAATAAGAACAGTTTTAGGTATAACAATTACCTAAAAAAAACTGCTGCATATACAACTGATAGAAGTGTTCTATTTGATTTTATTACCTCTTATGATTTTAACTTTCAAGACAAATTAGAAGAAAAAAAAATTAACCCAACCCTCGAGCTCAAAAAAGAAAAGTTATCTGAAGTTGTAGTTATTGAAAATAAAGTAGAGAAAACCTCTAAAGGGGTCATTCCAACAAAAGAAACTGAAATCTTAGAAATTGGCAAACCCTTAAAATTTGATAACAATGAAACACATTCCTTTAGTGAATGGCTTCAAATTTCATCGATTATACCAATACAAAGAAAAAAATCTGCAAAAGAGGATATAATTCTGCCTAAACCAAGTAAAAGTAATTTTGATTTAATTGATAATTTTATTAGTAATAAATCAAAAATCAAACCTACTATATCAAGCTCAAACAGTAACATTGCAATAGACAGTATTACTGAGAATGAAAGCTTAATGACCGAGACTTTAGCTCACGTTTACTTAGAGCAAAAAAAGTATCAAAAAGCAATTATGGCTTTTACCGTTTTAAGTTTGAAATATCCAGAAAAAAGTGGTTTCTTTGCCAACCAAATAAAAGCAATAAAAACATTACAAGAAAAATAACG
>Ga0209633_10004865_pt1 | contig 11969 bp, 9 predicted proteins | sample Cruoilmetagenom1_FD_187290 | JGI IMG/M metagenome (GOLD analysis project Ga0209633, IMG submission 187290) | Oil polluted marine microbial communities from Coal Oil Point, Santa Barbara, California, USA - Sample 1 (SPAdes) (version 2) | ecosystem: Environmental > Aquatic > Marine > Oil seeps ... | reverse complement strand
CAATGCCGCCCTCTACTTCAGAAGAAATTAACGAAGATCCTTTAAAAGAAATTTTAGATTCGACCACACAAAATGAAATTCTAAATATTATAACAATAACCGTTGTAGATAAAATTAAACAACTGGGACGAGATGGTATTATTAAACTAGCAATACAAGAATTAGCTAAAAATAATATAAATATTGACCCCAATAACTACAAAATTAGGGTAATGGCTAACAAGACTACTATTTTTGTTTCATTTCATATCCCTATAAAATATCTTCCTCTTAATTCTCAATTTTATGGTGATATAGGCGTAAATATTATTGAAAAACAATTGAGTCACAGCGTGCTTTCTAATCCAAGAGATTTAGAGAGTTATGATAGAAAAAATATTTCTTTTTATAAACAAACTGAAGATGCAAAAAAACACCTTCAGTTTGTTTTAAATAGTGACAATAAAAATAATAATTCAATTGATATTGAAAAGCTGGAGTTTGAATTTTTTGAAGATGATATGGTGGTTCGAGAACAACTTGATCATTATGAGGTTAATTTTGTGTCAAAGAACTGGGATGAATCCTATATGGTGGACAAAGTCTCTGGAAAAAAATACAATATAGTTACTGGTACCATAGCGCATCCACCAAGGATTGAAAAGGGTAAATACTACGAAATAAAATAATGAAAAATAGTATCATTCAGGCATATAAAGAAAAAAACGGTTTTATAGGAATTGTTATGGTGTCTAGAATTGAATTTATCCACCAAGGAACTCGAGGTGCAAAAGTGTTGATCGATTTTAAGATAGATCAGAAGTTTTATGGTAGTATCAATTCTAAGTTGATTGAAACTGGTGTTTATTATAATTATGCGATGAATGGTGAGCCTCCATTTATTGTCGGAGTCAAATATCTAATAGTCTTTATGAATATTGTCAATTCGAATACACGAGTTTGGCCAGAACCCTTCCAAGTCTTAAACAGTCATAACGGTCAGGACTTCATTGAGTTCTGTAAAAATATAAATAAAACAAGAGAATAGAGATGTCGAGAATACATTATAATGATGATATTAGTTTAGAAAGCTTGGTTGAAAGGTCAGATCTAATTGTCATTGCTACCAAAAATGATCAATTCGTTAAAACTAAAAAGAAATCTATCGGTTTGATTTATAAACCTTTTACTTTCATACAACATTGTTATAAAGTAGATGAGGTGCAATACGGAGATACAAAGTTTTTAAATAAAAATATCAAAGTTTCCGATGCTGAATGGGAAACTCAATTAAAAATATATAAAAGTTATGTTATTGATAAAATGAGCAGGTCTCCTGTTTACGAACGTTATTTAACATCCTGTGAATTAGATAAAGAAAATAAAGTGATTCTCTTTCTCTCACATTCTAAAAAAAATAAATTCAGTTATAGGTATCTATTCAGTTATGAATCAATAAAAAAACTTAGTGAGGTGAAAACTATTATAAAAAAGAATAAACTTAAATTAAATAATGAAAGTTTTTAAAGTCTTACTTATAATTTTAATACTATTTAATAATACGTTTTGCTTTTCTCAAAATAAAATTATGGATAACGCTACTAAAGAAATAATGCTGCAAGGTAAAGAAGCAATTATTACGCATGCATTTGATATACTTGAAAAAAATGTTGCTACATTAAAAATCAATCTTAAAGATTATGAAATAAAGGTGTGGGCAAATAAAACGAATGCTTTTGTTAAATTTAAAAGACGAATTCAATATAAACCATTGAAATCTGATCATCTCGAATACAATATTTCTGTTGATATTATTAATAAAAAAGTCTCTCCTTTTGAAAATGGGGGTAAAGACACTTCTTATATTCCCACCAAACAAGAAAAAGAGAAAATAGAATTTGTAAAAAAAAATGGAGGACTTGCATATAAAGGATTTGTATGTAAAATTGTTGAAGAGATAGACAAATATTGGATATCTATAACCAACAAATACTCTTTTAGTAAGTTTTATATAGATAAAATTACAGGAGAAAAATCGCCTGTTATGCAAGGTTCTTACACTGTAGGACCTATAATTAAAGGTCATATTCTAAATGAAAATCCATTAAAGGAAATATATGAATCGACTACACCGGCAGAAATTCATGACATAATATCAACAAAAAAATCTAGTGACCCTGATTTTAATGAATTTGCTGAAATAACTGATTTTTTATCAGTAAAAGAATTCGAAAAGATTAAAAATTTTATTTTAAAAAAGGGAGATGGACGAACTTATCGAAATATGGATAATTACAATCCTCATTATCACTTTGATGATTTTCATGTTTATTTGAATTCGGCAATAGGTCAGAAGAACATTAATAATGATCCTAAAATTTCAGATTTTAATGAAATTACAATTCATGATTGGGATGATGGAGCATTTAATATTCAATATTATACCATAAAAATTGTCAGAAGAGGAGATATTAAAAATGAGCAAATATATGTGGAAGAAGGAATGAAAGAAAAAAGTGTTTATTTATTGAATAGTTATGAGAAAGACCTTAATCTTATGCTGAAAAACTTAAAAGAGCATTATTTAGTTAAATTAAGAGGTCAGATTAATTAAATCCGTGATATTACTAAATTTAAAAGGTTATAGTTCATATCACTTTGAGGATAGTTTCAATCATTTTTTTGAGTTATCCTAAGGATTAATAATATTTAGCTCCACTAAACTTTCAACTTCGAAGATTACCTTCTTTACTTCTATAATTATTCCTTGATAAAAAAAATTAAATCAATAATTCAAAACTAGTGGTTTTCCACTAATCAAAATTCATGGAAAACCACTATTGTGATATTTAATATATTAACATATATTTGGCAAATTCTTAACAAAAATTAATACTTTTTATTAGAAAGTCTTAATAATAATGCTCTTTGTTGAGAAAACATTAATTTTCGAACTAGCCTAAATTATCATAAAAATGATGAAATGGCTTATTAACTTAAATCTATTTAATATTATGAAAAAAAATTATTTTAGGAGTTTCCTTTTTTCGAGTCTTGTGATTTTGGGGGTCACATCGACAAATGCTCAAGAAAAAGAAAATTTAATCAAACAAAAAATTGCCGGCTCTAACGGGAATCCAACCTTGATTGTATTCAACAAATCTTCAACTTACAATCTCAGTCAAGCTAAACAAATTTTCAAAGAACAATTAAGCCTTAAACAAAATGATGATTTTAAAAAAATAAAATCTGAAACTGATAAAATTGGCTTCGTTCATGAAAAACATCAACAATATTTCAAAGGAGTTAAGGTTGAATTTGGAACATACACACTACACTCAAAAAAAGGAAGAGTTGAATCTATTAGTGGTGAATTTTATGAATCAAATAATGTTAATATAACACCTAAACTTTCAAAGGGACAAGCATTTCAATCTGCTTTAAGTCATATTGGAGCACAATCATATTTATGGGAAGATGCGGCAGCATCAAAAGAGCTTGGTTACAAAAAGCCAGAAGGTGAATTAGTTTTATTGCCTGCTTTTGATAATTTAAAGAAGAAAGGTGCAGTTGAAAAATTAAAATTGGCTTATAAATTTGAAATTTTCATGATAGTACCTTTAGGTGGTGCAGATGTATATATTGATGCTCAAACCGGAAAAGTTCTTTTCTATAATGCAAGAGTAAAACATGTTGATAATTTTGGCCATGATGGTAGAAGTAAAACTAATTTAGCTGTCAAAAATACGGATAATGTTAAATTAGAAACACTTTCTGCTGCCTTGATTGCCGGGTCAGCTCAAACACGATATAGCGGTACACAAACTATTGAAACAACTTTAAATGGTAGTTATACTTTAAATGATGCTTCTAGAAAAGTATATACAAGAAATGCTAATAATTTAGCTCCTGTTGGAAGTTCATTACCTTATATTACAAGTTATACAGAATTTAGTGATAATGACAATAACTGGACTGCTGCAGAATATGATAATGCAAACAAAGACAATGCTGCTTTAGATGCTCACTGGGGAGCAATGAAAACTTATGATTATTGGCAAAATATTCATGGAAGAAATAGCTATGATAATGCCGGAGCTCAATTGAGAAGTTATGTTCATGTTGATAATAACTATGATAATGCTTTTTGGTTTTTAAATGTGATGTCTTATGGTGATGGAAGTTCAAACGGTACTGAAGGTAATGGTTTCTTTGATGCTTTAACAAGTATTGACGTAGCTGCTCATGAAATCGGTCATGCGGTTACTGAATTTACCGCAAACCTGGCATATCAAAGAGAATCAGGAGCTATGAATGAAGGTTTCTCTGATATTTGGGGAGCTGCAGTTGAACACTTTGCAAAAGGGAATGGGAATGATGCTGCTCCAGATGCTTCAATTTGGTTAATTGGAGATGAGATAGACAGAAGAACCGGATCTGCCGCATTGCGTTCTATGAGCAATCCAACTTCTTTAGGTCAACCTGACACTTATGGTGGTACTAACTGGGTTGATGTTAACTGTGGTACTCCGACCTCAACAAATGACTATTGTGGAGTGCATACAAATTCAGGAGTTCTAAATCATTGGTTTTATTTATTAGTAACAGGAGGTTCTGGGACTAATGATATAGGTGGTAATTATAATGTTTCAGGAATTGGTATGGCTAAGTCCGGAAATATTGCTTATCGTTTAGAGAGTGTATATTTATCGGCGAATTCTACGTTTGCAGATGCTAGAACAAGTGGAATACAATCTGCTATAGATTTATATGGTGCTGCTTCTGCTGAAGAAATTGCCGTAACAAATGCATGGCACGCAGTTGGTGTTGGTAATGCATATGGTGATACTAGTGCAAATTATTGTGCTTCAGCAAGTACCAATGTTAATGACGAGTATATAAGCAGAGTTCAATTAAATACAATTGACAATGCTTCTGCAGGTCAATTTTACTCTGACTTTACAGCTGTTTCAACAGATTTAACTAAAAGCACTCAATATACAATTACGGTAACTCCAACATGGACAGGTACCGTGTATAGTGAAGGATATGCAGTTTGGATTGACTACAATCAAAACGGTGACTTTACGGATGCCGGAGAACTAGTCTTTAGCCAGGCAGCAACTCAAACTACACCTGTTAGTGGTTCATTTACTGTACCTGCAACTGCCACAGATGGCGCTACGAGAATGCGTGTTTCTTTAAAATATAATGGAATACCAACAGCTTGTGAGGCTTTTACTTATGGTGAAGTTGAAGATTATACCGTAAATATAGGAGCAACAACTGGAGGAGATACGCAAGCTCCCACGGCTCCAACAAATTTGGCCGCCTCTGCTATTACTGAGACTACGGCTACACTAACCTGGACAGCATCTACAGATAATGTTGGTGTAACCGGATATGAAGTGTTCCAGGGTGCAACAAGTATTGGTACAGTTACAGGAACTACAGCTAACATTACAGGTTTAACCGCTAGTACTAATTATACTTTTTCTGTAAAAGCAACAGATGCCGCAGGTAATGTTTCAGCCGCTAGTAATTCAGTTAATTTCACCACAAGTGCTAGTGCAGATACACAAGCACCAAGTGCACCAAGTGTTTTAGCCGCTTCTAATATTACGCAAACAAGTGTTGATCTATCTTGGAATGCTGCTACCGATAATGTTGGTGTGACTGGCTATGATGTATATCAAAATGGTGTTAATGTAAGCACCGTTACTGGTACAACTACAAGTATTACAGGATTAACTGCTAGTACTAGTTATTCTTTTTATGTTATTGCAAAAGATGCAGCCGGAAATACTTCTACAGCAAGTAATACTGTTAATGCAACTACATTAGCAAATACCGGAGGTACAACTCAAGTATTATTTGATGGTAGTTTTGAAACTGGCTGGGAAGGCTGGACTGATGGTGGTGGTGACGTAGCACGTTATAGTGGTACAAGATCTTATGATGGAAGTTACTCTATTAGACTAAGAGATAATTCAGGTACCGCTTCATCTATGACTTTGAGTTCTTTTAACGTAAGCAGTTTTGATAATCTTGAAATTGTCTTCTTCTTCTATCCTTTGAGCATGGAAAATGGTGAAGATTTCTGGGTACAATATCATGACGGTTCTACATGGAATACAGTAGCTTCGTATGCAAGTGGCTCTAGCTTTACAAATGGTAGTTTTTATACCGCTACTGTAAATGTTCCTGCAGCTAGTTATACATTCCCAACAAATGCACAATTCAGATTCCGATGTGATGCTAGTTCAAATGCCGATTATATCTATATTGATAAAGTTACTATTACTGCAACTTCTGGAGGTGGAGCATTTGCGCCAAATTCAATTGCCGATTTAGGATCTAGTTCAATAAACGGATTTATTGGTGCAAGTTCTGAAGATTCATTCTTAGAATTAGATGGAATGCAACTATCTCCAAATCCAGCTTCCAAAGAAGCGACATTAAGAGTAGAGCTTGATATTGAAGATGAAAATAGTGTTGATGTAAGAATGAATATATTTAATATTCAAGGACGTTTAATTCAATCTAAAAATTGGGATGGAATTAACAATGATTTCTTTGAAAAATCTATAGACGTTTCTCAATTATCAAAAGGTGTATATTTTGTAAATATTACAACTTCTAAAGGATTTACAGAGACTCAGAAATTAATAGTTAAATAAAATAAACTATAATATCTTTAAAAATAGAAACCCGGGCGAATGCTCGGGTTTTTTAGTTACTTTGCGGAGCATTAAAATATTCCTGTGAATTACTTATCTGTTGAAAATATTTCTAAATCGTATGGAGAACGAATTCTGTTTGAAGACATCTCATTCGGTATTAATAAAGATCAAAAAATAGCCTTTATTGCGAAAAATGGAACTGGAAAAACATCTATTCTTAACATACTTGTTGGAAAAGATACTCCAGATACAGGACAAATTGTTTCCCGTAAAGGATTACATATTGCCTATCTATCTCAAACAGACGATTTGAATCCTGAAGAAACTGTTGAAGAATCTATTTTTAGTTCAGATAATAAAATACTGAAAATTATCCATCAGTATGAAATCGCACTGAAAAACCCTGATGACGCCGAAAGCTATCAAAAAGCTTTTGATCTAATGGAACATAACCATGCATGGGATTTTGAAACACAATATAAACAGATACTTTTTAAGCTCAAGTTAGATGATTTATCTTTAAAGGTTAAAAACCTGTCAGGAGGGCAACGTAAAAGACTTTCATTAGCTATCGTTTTGATCACTAAACCTGACTTATTAATTCTTGATGAACCTACAAATCATTTAGATCTTGAGATGATAGAATGGTTAGAAAATTACTTTAAAAAGGAAAAAATAACGCTTTTTATGGTAACGCACGATCGCTACTTTTTAGAACGTGTGTGCGATGAAATTGTAGAGCTTGATCAGGGAAAATTATATACTTATAAAGGTAATTATTCCTATTATTTACAAAAAAAAGAAGAGCGTATTGAAATCGAGCAAACATCAGTAAATAAGGCTAAAAACTTATTTAAAAAAGAATTGGATTGGATGCGTCGTCAACCCAAAGCACGAACTACAAAATCAAAATCTAGAATTGACGATTTTTATGAAATAAAAGAAAAGGCACATCAGCGTAGAAAAGACTATAAGGTGCAGCTTCAGATAAATATGGAACGCTTAGGAAGTAAAATAGTTGAGATGCACAATGTATCGAAGTCATTTGGCCAAAAAGTTGTTCTAAATAAATTTGATTATGTATTTAAACGTGGTGAACGAATAGGTCTCATAGGAAAAAATGGTACTGGAAAATCTTCTTTTTTAAATATGATAACCGGTAAAATTCCTGTTGATTCAGGTAAAGTAATTATTGGAGAAACTGTAAAATTTGGTTATTATACACAAACCGGAATCCAAATTAAAGAAGGTCAAAAAGTAATTGAAGTGATCAAAGAATTTGGTGAATATATTCCGTTAGCTAAAGGGCAAAAAATATCAGCCGGGAACTTATTAGAGCGATTTTTATTTGATAGGAAAAAACAATATGATTTTGTTGAAAAACTTTCTGGTGGTGAACTAAAACGTTTGTATTTGTGTACCGTTTTAATTCAGAATCCAAATTTTTTAATACTCGATGAACCCACCAATGATCTTGACATATTAACTCTAAATGTTTTAGAAAATTTTTTGCTTGATTATCCAGGTAATCTTTTAGTTGTTTCGCATGACAGATATTTTATGGATAAAATTGTAGATCATTTATTTGTGCTTGACAATAATGGTAATATCAACGGTTTTCCTGGAAATTATTCTGATTATAGAACTTATGAAGATTCTCAACCGAACAAAGAAGTTATCAAAGAAAAGAAAATTGATTCACGTGTTGCATCATCCCCGAAAGGGAAATTATCTTATCTTGAGCAACAAGAATTTCGAAAATTAGAAAAAGAAATTGAAAATCTTGGGAAAGAAAAAGCAACTATTGAAAAACAATTTGAAAATAACGAGATTAGTTCTGAAAAAATAAATGAGTCTTCTCTAAAATTACAAGAAATAATAGCGGCTATTGAAACGAAAGAAGAACGATGGTTTGAGCTTTCTCTAAAAATGGAATCGTAATTATTAAACGTATGTTACCTCATCATCATTCAAAATATCTAAATTATTAAATCTTAATAATAGCTGTGCCACCGCAATAGTATCTCTCTCACAATACTTAACAATTTTTTCAAGATTCTTTTCTTTGTAGTATACGCCTGCAACTTGACTGCCATCTATATCCTGTTTTGGTGATGGAATTTCCAAAATATTAGCTAATAATTTTAAGGAAGTATAGTGTTTATAATCGCCAAATTTCCATAGTTCTAAAGTGTCCAAATGTGCAACTTCCCATGGTTTTTTGCCAAATAAATTTAATTTTTCAGGTAAGGTAATTTTATTGATTATCATTCTTCTGGCTATATATGGAAAATCAAATTCTTTACCATTATGAGCACATAATAACTGATCTGTTTTATTATAATGATTTTCTAATAATTCTTTAAACGCTTCTAATAACTGCACTTCATCACCTGAAAAAGATTTTACTCTAAAACTTCGTTTACCATCAATAGACACAAAATACCCAACAGAAATACATATTATTTTACCAAACTCTGCCCAAATTCCTGCTCTTTCATAAAACACCTCTGCAGTAACTTCTTCTTTACGCTGGTATTGTGTTTTTATAGCATACAATTCTTGTTTTTCTGCAGACAATTCCGAAAAAGTTTCAACTTCAGGAACAGTTTCTATATCTAAAAATAATATGTTTTCTAACTTAATCTTATTGAGCATTTTAATTAATTATATAATTTTAATAAAGATAAAAAATTAAAACTATTTGAATTGATACAAAAAAAACGGGTTTTACCCGCTCTATATATTTTTAAGTAGATCAAAATCTATTTTATAACTAGCTTCCTGGTAGCTGTTTTGTTTTCTTCGTTAATTTTTAAAATGTAAATCCCTGAATTTAATTTTGACAAATTAAGTTCTTTTCCGCTTAAATAAGTAGTAAATATATGTTTACCGAGAACATCAAAAATTTGAATTTTCTTAATTGAATTATTTGCTGTATTGATAAATAATTTACCATTTACAACTGGATTAGGATACATTATAAAATCTTCTATTTCTTGTAGCTTCGTAACAGAACTTTCTTGATCAAGTTCATATGTATCAGATATTTGCCCATAAAATAAAGTTGTTATTAGCAAAGAAAATATTAAGAAGTAACCCTTTTTCATATCCAAAATGGATTAAATAATACAAATCATCCGCTCAATAAAATTATGTTATTTTATTGAATAATAAAAGAAACCACATGATTTTAACATTAAATTAAACTTAATATTAAGTTAACATTGCTACTTCAAATCATTGTTAAGTTTACAAAATTGTATATTTAATCATTACTTTTGAGTAATAAAATAACCTAATGAAGAAAAAAGACATAAAAATATTATTGGTTGATGATGAACCAGATATTCTAGAAATAGTTAGCTATAATTTAATAAAAGAAGGATATCAAATATTTACAGCATCTAATGGCATTGAGGCCGTAAAGATGTCTAAAGAAATTAAACCTCACCTTATTCTTCTTGATGTTATGATGCCAGAAATGGATGGAATTGAAGCTTGTGAAAAAATTAGAGAAATAGATAAATTAAAAGATGTTATCATTGCTTTTTTTACTGCAAGAGGAGAAGATTATTCGCAAGTAGCAGGGTTTGATGCCGGAGCCGATGATTATATTACAAAACCTGTTAAACCAAAAGTTTTAATAAGTAAGGTAAATTCTTTATTGCGAAGATTAAAAGATGAAAATTCAGAGGGTCAAGGATCTACAACCATAGGAAATATTATTATTAATAGAGAAGAGTACTATGTTCAAAAAAATCAGCAAAAGATTGTATTGCCGCGTAAAGAATTCGAATTATTAGCCTTGTTAACTTCAAAACCCGGTAAAGTATTTAAAAGGGAGGTCATACTTGAAAAAGTTTGGGGAAGTGATGTAATTGTAGGGGGGAGAACCATTGATGTACATATTAGAAAATTAAGAGAAAAAATAGGAGATGAATACTTTAAAACGGTAAAAGGTGTTGGTTATAAATTTACTCTTTAATGAAGCTTAAAAAAACATACAATTTTGCTTTTAAATCTTCTTTATATTTAGCTTTCCTAACATTTATTATTGCATTACTATTATCTTATTCTTTCTTTAATAATACCCATCTTTTATTTGCCATTATTTTAAGTGTAATTACATATGCCTTTTCATTTATTATAATCCAATTCAGAGTTGAGCGCTTTATCTATAAAAGAGTAAAAAAAATATATGATGAAGTTGCTTTATTAAGTGTTGAAGATGTAAATAAAAAAGGGATTACATCTGATATGGAAACCTTATCAAAAGAAGTGAAAAAGTTTGCTGAAGATAAACTTTTGGAAATTGAAATGTTACAAATTAGAGAAGAATATCGAAGAGAATTTTTAGGTAACGTTTCACATGAGTTAAAGACCCCACTATTTACTGTTCAAGGGTATTTGCTAACATTAGCAGAAGGTGCCATTAAAGATAAATCAATAAGAGATAAATACTTAGAAAGAGCTAATAAAGGCGTAGAGCGATTGATTAGTATTGTTAAGGATCTGGATATGATCTCTAAACTTGAATCAGGTAATTTAAACCCTAAAATTGAAACGTTTAATATTGTTGGGCTTATTCAAAACGTATTTGATCTTTTGGAAATGAAGGCTAAAAAAAGAAACATTTTGTTGGCATTTGACAAAAATTATGAAACTCCAATATTGGTTAAAGCTGATGTAGAGCGAATTGAACAAGTGCTTATTAATTTAATTGCCAACTCTATAAAATATGGCAAACAGCAAGGTAAAACTACAGTAGGCATAAAAAATTATGCTAAAAAACAATTTATTGTAAATATTAAGGATGATGGTGAAGGTATTGAGCAGCAGCACATTCCTAGACTATTTGAGCGTTTTTATAGAGTTGACCAAAGTAGGTCTAGAGAACAAGGAGGTTCAGGTTTAGGGCTTTCTATAGTAAAACATATTATTGAAGCGCACAATCAGCAAGTGTTTTCAGAGAGTGAATATGGTAAAGGTTCAACATTCTCGTTCACGCTAGAAAAGGTCGAATAGATCAGCATTCAAATTTTTATGTCTGGTCTTATTAAATCCGTCATACTCAGTAATTCTATCTAACATTTTTATTTTAAAACTATCTTGATCCGTAAACGGAGCAATGTTGAGTTCATCCATCCTTTGTGCTAAATATTCCTGTTCAAATTGTCCGGGAGTTGGAATAAAAAAGGCTCTTTTTTCTAATTTAGCTAAATCCATAATTGTCGAATAGCCTGATCTTGCCAACACAACTTTACTTTCATTCAGAGCTTGTTGCAGTTCTTCAGTAAGCATATA
>Ga0209633_10004864_pt1 | contig 11973 bp, 8 predicted proteins | sample Cruoilmetagenom1_FD_187290 | JGI IMG/M metagenome (GOLD analysis project Ga0209633, IMG submission 187290) | Oil polluted marine microbial communities from Coal Oil Point, Santa Barbara, California, USA - Sample 1 (SPAdes) (version 2) | ecosystem: Environmental > Aquatic > Marine > Oil seeps ... | reverse complement strand
AAATTTTTAATATTAAGTATTGCATTATTTGTAAGTGCCTTGATAAGTGCACAAACAAACTTATTAAATGCTAAAACACCACAACAAATTGGTGTCAAATCTGCAGAGAAATTAGCGGCAGATAATGATAAACCTCTAGAATATGGTTACATAGATGACCGTGATTTGTATTGGTCAAAAATTGTATGGGAATATGTAGATTTAAACGAGCGTTTAAACTTACCCTATTACTACCCAATCGATACGATGCGTATTTCAAATGATAGACGTTCTTTGTATGATACCTTATTAAGAGGTATAAAACAGGGGAACATCACCGAAATTTATGATGATTCATATTTTACTGCTAAATTGTCTGTTCAAGAAATAGAAGATAAGTTATATAGAAGAGATACCTTACCTGAGGCAATTGATATCCTAAACACAGATCCCTATGCAAATATTTCTGAATATATTGACACCTATAATATCGATTCAGAACATATTCAAGGATATAAAATCAAAGGTGTTTGGTATATTGACAAACGTCAAGGTGAAATGAAATATCGTCTTTTAGGTATTGCACCCATCGCACAAGATGTACAGACCATTGGGCGTGATGATATTGGTGATATTGACGAAAAATTACCTATTTTTTGGGTATTCTATCCAAATGCTCGTCAAACGATGCATGATATGAAAGTGTTTAATCCAAAAAATGCAGCTTTTCCGATCTCATTTGATCATTTGTTGAATGCACACCGCTTTAGTTCTTTGATTTATAAAGAAGAAAATATTCATGGTGATAGAGAAGTGAAGAATTATGTAAAAGGGAATTCTCTTTTCCAGGTCTTAGAGTCTGAAAAGTTGAAAGATGATATTCGTAACAAAGAATTAGACTTGTGGAACTACTAAATTCTACAAAAAACATACTAAAAAGGTTCTCATTTGAGAGCCTTTTTTTATAGATTTATATTTCCTTTTCATTGTTGTATGTTATCTTTGTCTCCTAACATTTTGGCTGTAAAATAAATTATAATGAAAGTAGATTATATTTTAGTGGGTTTTGGTTTAGCGGGGATGGCATTTATACATGAACTTGAGAAAGCTAATAAATCTTATGTAGTCATCGATGAGAATATAGACAATCCAAATCGTATAGTTGGCGGAATGTTTAATCCTATTATTCTAAAAAGATTTACGCCAGCATGGAAATCCCATGAAATGTGGCATTATGCACTACCTGTTTATCAAGAACTAGAAGGCAAATTTTCAAAAACATATGTAAAACCATTTAAGATAAATCGTATTTTACATTCCATAGAAGAACAAAATAATTGGATGGTAGCTTCTGATAAAGACATTATGTCTGAATATATGGAACCAGAAATTTTAAATAAAAAAATTGAAGGAATTGATGCTCCCTTTGGGTATGGGCAGCTCAAAAATGTAGGTAGGGTAGAAGGAGAAACCTTATTGCAAGATTATAAAAAAGAACTGATTGATAAAAAACTATTTTTGCAACAAAAATTTGAATATGAACACTTAATTATTAGAAATGATAAAGTACAATATCTAAATATTGAAGCAACTCAAATAGTGTTTAGTGAAGGAACAAAAATCAATCAAAATCCTTTTTTTAACTTTTTACCCATGCGAGAAGCAAAGGGAGAAATGTTAGTAGTAGAAGTTCCTGATTTAGAAATAGATTTTACAATCAAATCGGGAGTTTTTATGGTGCCATTTGGAGACCATAAATATGTGGTTGGCGCAACCTATAATTGGGAGGATAAAAGTCTTGAGCCAACAATAAAAGGAACTGAAGAGCTCGTTCAAAAATTAAATCGTTTTTTAAAATTACCCTATAAAATTTTAAATTCTCGTGTTGGGATACGTCCTACTGTGAAAGACAGACGTCCCTTAATCGGAAAACATCCTAAATATCCTAATTTAGCGGTTTTAAACGGATTAGGAACGCGAGGTATTATCATTGCACCTTTTATAGCGAACCAGTTGTTTGAACATTTAGAAAGCAGCCAAGAGCTCATACGTGAAATGGATATTAAACGCTATGAAAAGCTTTTGTAAAAACAAAATATATACCTAGACCCAATAACCATTAATTTTAAATAACCGATGATTGACGTAAATAACCTATCCGTTTCTTTTGCAGGAACACCTATTTTTTCAAGTGTAAGTTTCAAGCTTACACCTGGAAATAGAGTTGGTTTAATTGGTAAAAATGGGGCAGGAAAATCAACTTTATTACGTGTTATAGCTGGCGAACAAGAATATGATGGCGTACTAGCCAACGACAAAAAATCTAAGATAGGATTTTTAAAACAAGATATTGATTTTAATTTTGGGAAAACGATTTTAGAAGAAACCTATTTGGCGTTTACAGAGATTAAAGAAATTGAAGCAACGCTAGATCATATTCACAAAGAATTAGAAAAAAGAACAGATTATGAAAGTGAATCCTATCAAGGTATATTACATCAACTAGACGATTTAACACATCGTTATGATCTGATAGGGGGCTACAATTACAAAGGAGAAACAGAACGAATTTTACAAGGTCTAGGTTTTAAACGAGACGATTTTGATAAAATCACCGATACTTTTTCGGGAGGTTGGCGTATGCGTATTGAGCTAGCAAAGCTACTTTTACAAAAGAACGATATACTTTTATTAGATGAGCCTACGAACCATTTAGATATCGAATCGATTATTTGGTTTGAAAGCTTTTTAAAATCCTATCAAGGTATTGTTTTGGTCGTATCACACGATAAAATGTTTTTAGACAACATTACCAATCGTACCATAGAAATCTCTTTGGGTGGAATTTATGATTTTAAGAAACCCTATTCTGCTTATTTATTAATCCGACAGGAGTTGATAGAAAAGCAACTACAATCACAAAAAAATCAGGATAAGCAAATAAAACAAACAGAGCAACTTATAGAGAAATTCCGTTATAAAGCGAGTAAAGCCGCTTTTGCGCAATCACTCATCAAAAAATTGGATAAAGTAGAACGGATAGCGGTCGATGTCACAGACGAATCGGTTATGAACATTCGTTTTCCGATAGCAGATCAGCCAGGAAAAGTAATTTTTACCTTAGAAGATGTGGCTAAGTTTTATGCTGATAAAAAAGTGCTGGAACATGTAGATTTATTATTTGAAAGAGGTTCAAAAGTTGCTTTCGTAGGGCAAAATGGAATGGGCAAAACAACACTTGCTAAGATCTTAGTTAATGAAATTCCCTATTCAGGATCTGTTGAACATGGACATAATGTAAAAATAGGCTACTTTGCACAAAACCAATCTGATTATTTAAATGGGGAAAATACGCTTCTAGAAGAAATGGAGTTGGTTGCCACGGATGTCAATCGAGTGAAAATACGAACCATGTTAGGTGGCTTTCTTTTTGGTGGTGATGCAGTTGAGAAAAAGGTCAAAGTGTTGTCAGGTGGAGAGCGCAATCGATTAGCACTTTGTAAGATGCTTTTAACACCATTTAATGTGTTGATTATGGATGAGCCAACCAACCACTTAGATATGAACTCCAAAAAGGTGTTAAAAAATGCCTTAAAGCAATTTGAAGGAAGTTTAATTTTAGTTTCGCATGATCGAGATTTTTTACAAGGATTGGTTGATAAAGTATACGAGTTTAGTGATTATAAAATTAAAGAGTACTTAGGTGATATTGATTATTATTTAGAGAAAAGAAAATTTGAGAATTTCAGAGAAGTAGAAAAAAAGACAAAAGAACAAGCGATAACAAGTGGTGAGAGCAGTTCTAAAATTAGTAGAGTAGAAGAAAAAGCGATTAAACGGGTTAAGAATCAAATAAGTAAATTAGAAACTTCGATTTCAAATTTAGAAAAAGAAATTATTAATCTAGACGTTGCTATTTTTGAAAATGATGAAAAAGTTATAGGAGACCCAGACTTTTTTGCGAGCTACCAAGCCAAAAAAGATCAATTAAACGAAATGATGGAAACTTGGTCTGATCTGCAAGAACAAATAGATTGAGTAGTTTGTGAAATATTTTTTATTAAAACTTCTAAAAAAGAGAAGCAAGACCTCAAACCTTTTTCCTATTTTAGCAAATTATTATGACAAACTTTGAACATATCGGTGCTTACTTTTTGATGCTTAAAGAGGTGTTTCGAAAACCTCAAAAATGGAAAGTCTTTTGGGATTTATTATTTCGTGAAATCGATGATTTAGGCTTAAAATCACTAGGTATTACGGCTTTTATAGCATTTTTTGTTGGAGGTGTGATTGCTATACAAACAGCTTTAAATGTCGAGAGCCCTTTTATCCCTAGGTATTTAATAGGGTTCGCCACAAAAAGATCTATGATTTTAGAGTTTGCACCAACTTTTATTTCTGTAATTTTAGCGGGTAAAGTAGGTTCTTATATTACCTCAAGTATCGGTACCATGAGAGTAACCGAACAGATAGATGCCTTAGAAATTATGGGTATAAATTCTCTAAATTATTTAGTATTGCCCAAAGTAATTGCAGTGTTATTTTTCTATCCGATTTTAGTAATTTTAGCCATGATTTTAGGGATTTTTGGTGGATGGGTTGCTGGTATTTTGACCGATTTATTTTTTACAGAAGATTATATTATGGGGATTCAATTAGAGTTTAACCCCTATTTTGTGAAATATGCGATTATTAAAACTCTAGTGTTTGCTTTTGTAATAGTTACTATATCATCTTATCACGGTCATAAAGTTGAAGGTGGAGCGCTAGAAGTAGGTCGAGCCAGTACAAAAGCAGTAGTGTGGACAAGTGTAGTGATTATCTTGTTAAATTATTTTTTAACCCAAATGCTGTTAGGATAAATGTTAGAAGTTAAAAATTTACATAAATCTTTTGGAGAAGCGCATGTACTAAAAGGTATATCGGCAGTCTTTGAAAAAGGTAAAACAAGCCTGGTTATTGGGCAAAGCGGATCAGGGAAAACAGTTTTCTTGAAATGTATGCTCGGGTTACACATTCCAGAAGAAGGACAAATATCTTTTGACCACAGAGTATTTAACAAACTAAAAGGCAAAGAGAAAAGAGAAATCAGAAAAGAAATTGGGATGGTTTTTCAAGGAAGTGCCTTATATGATTCTATGACGGTTGAGGAGAATGTGATGTTTCCCCTAAAAATGTTTGCACACATGACGAAAGAAGAAATGCTAACACGTGCAAATACTGTTTTGGATCGAGTTAATTTACCTAACTCGAATAAAAAGTTACCTTCTGAGTTGTCAGGTGGAATGAAAAAAAGAGTAGCAATAGCACGTGCCATTGTAATGAATCCAAAATATTTATTTTGTGATGAGCCAAATTCAGGTTTAGATCCTCAAACGGCAATCGTTATTGATAATCTAATTCGAGAAATTACAAGAGAATATGATATTGTAACCGTAATAAACTCACATGATATGAATTCAGTGATGGAAATCGGAGATAAAATTATATTTTTAAAGGATGGTGAAAAAGCTTGGGAAGGAACAAAAGAAGATATATTTAGAACTGATAATGAAGCTGTTGTAAACTTTGTTTACTCTTCAAATTTATATAAAAAAGTGCGAGAAGCCTATCGAAAAGAGATGTAGTAAAAAAATATTACATTCTTTGTTTGATATTATTAAATATCCTTTTATATTTGCACCCGCTTAAATGCGAGACCTGGTAGCTCAGTTGGTAGAGCACCTCCCTTTTAAGGAGGTGGTCCTGGGTTCGAGCCCCAGCCAGGTCACTAGTTCTAGAACAAGAATATAAGACGAATCGATTATCTTAAGATAATTGATTCGTCTTTAGTGTTTTAGGGCTATCTGTAAAAAACGCCTAGTATGTATATATCTGAGTATTATGACAGTTTTGTCCCAACAAACTACCCACTGAAAATGAGTGGGAAGTTAACATCTAAAATAATCATCAAAAAAGACTACCAACGTGTGGATGGAACCTGTGCGCTGTTTATGCAAATCTTTCTAAATGGTGTTAGGAAACGTTTGCCTTTACATATAGCCGTAAAACCTCGTTCCTTTAATGAAACTAAGCAGCGTGTTCGGAATAATAAGGACTTAAATATTCTAATTGAAAAAGCACTGAGCGATATCCATCAGGTGGAGATAGCTTATCGATTGCGGAACCAGGTACTCGATATGAATACTTTAATCAAAGAATATCAAAACCCATCTCCAAAAATTGATTTCTTGAAATTTTATGAAAATGAATTAGAGTTGCAAAGGAAAATAATCAAGGCTTCTACGTGGAGACAGCAAAATTCTGTACTCAATAAGCTCAGAGAATGGAAAGGATCTATTTTATTTCATGATATTACGGAGCAGTTGATCAAAGAACTAAACTATTATCTATTGCATGATCTTGGCAATTCAAAACTCACCACATCAACGACACTCAAAAATTTTAAGAAATATCTACACATAGCAAATAAGAAAGGTATCTACACACCTATACGTCATTCTGATATAAAAGTGCCTCATCCACGCGGACAAAGAACACATCTTGCGAAAGACGAAGTTAAACGGCTGATAGTTTTCTATGAGTCTGAATTTATTAATGAAAGCTATAAAAATATTTTAGGACGTTTTTTATTTAGCTGCTTCACCGGTATTCGAATTTCTGATAATAAAAACATAACAAATGAGAATATCATTGAGAATACACTTGCTTTTACTTCACAAAAAACAGGTAAATTTCAGCGTATTAAACTAAATGAAAACGCTAAAAAGTTTATTGATCTTACAGGTCCTACACTTTTTAAAGGTGATTATTCCGAGCAGCACATCAATCGTGAGCTCAAAGAAATTGCTAAAATTGTAGGTATTAAGAAAAATGTAAGCTTTCATGTGTCCAGACATACCTTTGCAACTTTATTTCTTTTACAAGGTGGAAATGTCGTTGTGCTTCAAAAAGCATTAGGGCATACTAACATAACTGATACGATGATCTACGTGCATATAGTTGATGCGCAGCTTGATGATCAAATGATGTTACTCGATGATTTATAAGAGCTTTTCTGTCTCAATTTCTACCGTAAACAAATCCTCTTTTACTTCTGTTTTTTCAATGGATTTAACAATGTGGTAATTTCCATAAGCAAAGATTTTCCCTTTGGCTTTTAAACCGGTGATCTTTTCTATCCAAGTAGTAAAAGCCCATTTAAAGTTGGTTGAAGTCACTCTAAATCGTAACCACTTATCCCAATAAATTGGTGACAAGTTTGGAATCAATAAAGGAGAATGATCCTCAGATAAATTTTTACTAGCTGCATTTAATCCTTCATATAAAACAGCATAGAGCTTCGTGTCATTGGTTTCAAACGCGTAAGCTGTTTGCACGTCATTACGTTCTAATAAGGGCAACGGCAATGCATTTATTTCAATCTCACTTGTATCATCATCTGTTACATAGTTATCTGATGTCCAACCATCACGATTATAAAACATGGCATCAAAGGTGTATTCCTCACTATCGACATCGGCATATTTTAATAAAAAAGAGCTATTTTGCTGTGGTCGTCTTGGTGGATGCTTGACTTCAAATTCTTGTAAATCATAAGCATTAGCATACGATATTTGTGATTCTATATAGTTCATCCAAACCTCAGTGCCCCGCAAATCAATATCTAAATTAAACCAATTTTTAATGATTGTTACAAATTCGCCAAAGGTGATACCTGGTACTACACGATTTAAATCTATTTCGTTTAGGTTTTCTACATTAGGAATCGCTCCGCCTACAGCATCAAACAATATCATACTATCTGCATATACATCGGCTATGGATGGATTCATGTAGTATTGTTTCGATTCTATTGTTAGCGTATGCGGTAAGCCATCTTGTAGGGTTTCAAACTCTTTATCTACATATTTAAAATAAGGTTCTCCACTATGATGCCTGCCATCATACACATGATATTGAAATATAATTGTGTCTCGATACATTATTTTTACATAGCACCACGTTTTCCAAAGGCTTTGAATCATAACCGTGCCATCTAAATGATATTTTCCAGGTGCTAATATCTCAACTGATTTATTGTAATAGGCTAATCGGCCATTGCGAGAAATTTCGTCATCATGCGTTACCGATAGGTAATAGTGTTGTTGCTCGTTGGTATTGAAGTATTTGTTCTCATGGTAAACGGTCATTTTCTGAAGGAGTGTATTTTCTAAAACATCACCATGTAAGGTAAAACCACCTAATTCAAAACCTCGTTTTAATAGGTATAAATAGTAGGGCATTGGTTGCATTAAATTACGGTTATACGTAATCTCACCTACAACTTCGTTGATTAGGAATGCACCATCTTTACGGTTATTAATAATTTCACCAAAATATTGCCACATCGATTCTGAGGTATCAATCTTATCTGTATGTACTTGTGGAAAATTATAATTGACATCTGGCCATGATTGAGTTATGATGCTTTCGGCATGAGAATAAATATCACCTACAGCAATATCAAAACTTTCAAGCTCTAGCTCAGATAGTAATTTTTCGAAATTTGGAAACTCGTCAAACCCGTAACGTACAATAATACTTATTTCATTTCCTATAATCTCATCAATGATAAGTGTGGCTTTTTCAAGGGTATCACCTAAGACATACAACAATTCAAAAATAGTATCAGGATTTTCTGAATAGTAGCTCAATAAGACTTCAAAAGCATCTGCGATTGCATCCTCTAACTTTAACACAAAAGGATAGGAATATTTTGTGTAAAATTGATCAGAAAACCAATGATTTTCCTCAATGATTGTTAGCTTATAATTCGATAAATCGAGTTCAAAATCAGAATGAATAAGTTTGTGCATTGTCTTTGAAATTAATTTTAAACTGAATATCAAATGAAATTAAGGCACGGTCACTATCTACCGAACGTATTTTTTGACTAATAGGAACTAAATCAAGTACAGCTCCATCAGTGAAATGTAACCAAGCTTTCTTTTGAGATAATAAAGATGTGATACTTACCTGATCTGATTGTGATAACCAACCTGTGTTGATTGTTAAATCAGCTGATTTTGTACTATCAATTTTTTCTAATACTGCTAAAAGATCGCGATAGTAGTTGCTCATTACATTAACAATACCTTGGTTAATTTGGTAGCTACCAGTAAATTCTAGGGCTTGTTTGAGTTTATACTCATCTTCCCAAATGAGATGATTAGACTCTTTGCCTTGTTCAAATACATAAAATTTCTTTTCGACCACTTCATCAGCTGTATTTTTTAGTTTTAGCGTGATCGTATCACCAATTGTAAACGTATCAAACACTATTTTTTTAGTAAAAATATTATTGGTACCACTACTTATTACTTCTGAAGCTACTTGTGTGCCATTTCTAAGAGTAAGGAGTGTAAATGTGCCTGTAGGGATCAAATAGTTTAGGAAATAGAATGACTTTGTAGTTACTCTGCTCGGTGCAGGATTCACATTTAGGAAAGCCATATTATTAATGAGTGTTTGCGGTGTTAATCCTGCCGCAAATTTGATATTGTTCAAATAAAATTCGCGTACCATTGTATCTGTAGCTCGTTGAATTTCGGTAATATAAAGGCTGACATCGGCTACTGTATATTGTGCAAACTCTGTGTCATTATATTCTTGAAGTCTAAACATCAAACGATCAACTACTCGGCCAATATTCATTTTTTGTTGTTGCTGAAAAAGAGGCACTTTATAAAAGAACTCTTTTGTATGTGCCACACCTGTATAAAATTCGTGAACAATCGCTGTAAGCTTCACTCTAAAATACGTGTCAATATAATCACTAAAAAAACGGAGATAGTTGGTATCTAACGTGAAAGCAAAATTACCTGGTACGTAAGGTGTAGAAATGAACCCAATTAAAGTATAAGTTACTGGTATTGATTCTGTGACTGTTACAGTATCAACTATTCGCTCTATATCTATGGTACCTTCATACTCTCCTGCATCGGTGTTAATCGTTTCTACTGGTACAACTGTTAAGGTTACGTGATTTTGGCCTATTATTGGATCAACTGTCAACCAAGCTGGGAAAGCCACTACATTAAACTCGGATACAGAATCAATAATTAAGAGCTGCGCTTCTGCTTCTTGATAATTTTTAATGGCATCAAAATGTAAATTCTCTGGAGAGAATGCCCATTCTACCACTTCTAATACTAAAACACGTACTGGTTGTGTTTGCGCAATTTGCGTATCAGGATTTAGGTAGATAAAAAAATCATAACCACCTAATTCTTCGGTTAGCCATGAATTTGCCAACGTTACTGTCACGGTATAAGGACCCGTAGCTGTGGCTGTAGCCCAACCATCTTGACCTTGTGTTATGATAACTTCAGAATCAGCAGTTAGTACAAATTCGGGTGGGGAACGAAGCACCCAATCTGTACCATCCATATCAATGGTATTAGGTGCAGGAATAGCAGTTCCTTGATAATATTCAATTAACCATGGTTCTAGAATGTCTGGAATAGGAATCAAACCACCTAATACTTTTAAATATACATCATAATTCCATGAGGATAAAATCATTGGTGGGTTTCCTGGATTAACACCCATGATTCGAAAAGAAACAATGGCTTGATAAATACCCGAAGGCAATCCATCAATCACCACACCATAAGTAAGGGTTTCGCTGATTGTTGTTGTTGTTATAGAATAAGGAATGTTAATTCCTGATACAAATAACCAAGCTACATTTACACTATATTCTAAATAAATGAAATCATAAGAATCTACTTCAGGTGGAACGATATCTCTAAAGTTGGTCACTACATTTTGTGATGATGGTGCAGGTTCACCAATTATATGTGAAAAGTTAATGGAGCTAGGAACTGCTCCCCAATTTTGTATTGCCATTATATTTTGCTTTGAGTTCGTATTGTATTATAATCTTTGATGCCTTCTTGTAGGTTTTTCATAGACTTCATGTCTTTAGTGCTAACAGTGGCACTTAGCCCATTAGCTTCTAATCTTTCTAAAATATCGTTGTTGCGTTGCAATTGAAAGAACATCGCTTCTAACAAAGCATCATTCGAAGTATTGGTATCTGTTTGTGTGTAGTTTGGTTGTTGTGCTGCTTCATCATAATAGCCACTTTCAAAACCTTTTACACGCGCGACCTCTCGATGCATGGAGTTTTTAACCTCAGGATCCATTTGCTTGTAAGCTGCTGAATCAATAATCATTTCAGCTAGATGCCAGATATCAGCACCGCTGGCATTATTATGATTGACCAACACTAAAGCATGATTTTCGGAAACACCCGCATCATGATGGCGTTTGCCTTTCCAGCCGCATTGTTCGATTAGCCAGGCGGCTGAAAGCTTGTACTTATCAGAGTCTGTTTTCCATCCTGGCATAGCGGGGAATCTGTCATTAAGTGATTCGAATAATTGCCGGTTGACCACCGGGTTTTTAAAAAAGCTTCCTGCACTGGGAAAGCTAACCGGCTGCTTTTTGTTTCTTATTCTCAAAATCTCTTCGGCTTCTTTTTTATCAATGCGCTCGCCCATAAATTCTATGGTACCATCGGTCACCTCACCGTCTTCCACTTTCAACAGGCCCGAAATCGCCTTGAGCGTAGTGGTCTTACCAGCGCCGTTAGCACCCAGAAGGGCCACCACCTGGCCCTCCTTGACTTCCATGGAAAGGCCTTTCAATACGAGAATTACATCATCATAAATGACCTCAATATTATTGACGTTGAGCATGGCCTGACCCATTTTGGCGCCCCTGATTATAATTCTAACCGTTCAGTTTTTCCTGTAAGATGAAGCGTTGGAGCTTTCCGCCGGACGTTTTGGGAAGTTCCGAAACAAAGTCTATCCAGCGGGGATATTTGTAAAGGGAAATTTTCTCCTTTACGAATCCTTTGATATCTTCCTTCAAAGCGTTGTCTGCCGATTGAGAGGGTTCCAGAACCACAAAGGCGTACGGTTTGATCAACGCATCTTCGTC
>Ga0209633_10004863_pt1 | contig 11973 bp, 15 predicted proteins | sample Cruoilmetagenom1_FD_187290 | JGI IMG/M metagenome (GOLD analysis project Ga0209633, IMG submission 187290) | Oil polluted marine microbial communities from Coal Oil Point, Santa Barbara, California, USA - Sample 1 (SPAdes) (version 2) | ecosystem: Environmental > Aquatic > Marine > Oil seeps ... | reverse complement strand
TGGTGTTTTATGTGAAGGTGCCTGTGTCTATAATCATCAAGACGTACCTCCAATACAAATTGGCCGATTACAAAACTATGCTACAAATTCGGTTATTAGTGCGAATAAAGAAATTTTCAAAGTTGGTAAATCCAATAGTAAAAAAGTAGCCATTATTGGTGCCGGTCCTGCCGGAATTGCTTGTGCTTGTGAGTTAAGAACATTAGGATATGAAGTGATGATCTTTGAAGCCAAAGACAAACCATCCGGATTAACCGTTTATGGAATTGCTCCTTATAAAATTAGCAATGAAGAAGTGCTTAATGAAATTAGCTATTTACAAGATCAATTAGGATTTCAAATCAAGTACAATTCTGCCATCACTACTAAAAAAGAATTACAACAAATTGAAAATGACTATGATGCTGTCTTTTTAGGAGTCGGATTAGGAAAAACAGCAAGTCTCAATTTAGATGGTGAAGATAAAAAAGGGGTTATTGGTGCGGTAGAATTTATTGAAGAATTGCGGATGCAGCATCATAAGGTAAATGTTCCTAAAAAGGTAGTGGTGATAGGTGGAGGAAATACGGCTATGGATGCCGCTTCTGAAGCTGCCAGAATGGGAGCTCGCAAAACAGTATTGGCCTATAGAAGATCAAAAGATGAAATGGGTGCTTATGGTTTTGAGTATGATCTAGCGATAAGTGCAGGTGTTGACAGTTTATTTAATGTAACTCCCATTGCCGTAGTTGGTAATGGTAAAGTTGACGGCGTGAAATTTGCGAAGACCGAAATGGTTGATGGTAAACTTCAAACCAATATGAATAATGTTTTTGTGGTACGTTGTGATATGGTTATCAAAGCTACGGGACAGGCAAAACAAGGTAGTTTTTATCAATTAATTGACAATTTAGAAATTGATGCTAAGACTAGAATTGTTGTAAATGAAGAAACATTCCAAACATCAAACCCTAACTATTTTGCCGGTGGTGATGCCATAAATGGTGGCGCAGAAGTTGTAAATGCCGCTTATGATGGAAAAATGGCCGCACAAGGAATACATGTTTGGTTGAATAAGTAATGTTATTAACCTCTCGACTGCGCTCGAGGAGACATAAAATAAATAATTGTTAGGTCAAGCTTATCACATCGAGCATTACCGAGACTCAAAACATGTATTGAGGCGAAGGTAGCAAGTGTAACTTGTCGAGATGCGAGACCTATTTTTAAACTCATAACTCAATTATATGATCAATTTATCAGTAAATTTTGCAGGCATCAAAGCGCCAAATCCGTTTTGGTTAGCTTCCGCTCCACCGACCAATTCAGGATATCAAATTATGAAAGCTTTTGAAGCCGGTTGGGGTGGTGCAGTTTGGAAAACACTAGGTGTTCCTGTGGTGAATGTTTCAAGCAGATATGGTTCTGTAAATTATAGAAATACCCGAATGATGGGTTTCAATAATATTGAATTGATCACAGATAGACCTTTGGCAGATAATCTCAGAGAAATAGAAGAGGTTAAAAAGTATTTTCCTGACCATGCAGTAATTGCATCCTTAATGGTGGAAAGCAAAAAAGAATGGCATCAAATCATAAAAGATGTAGAAAATGCCGGTGCAGATGGTATAGAATTAAATTTTGGTTGCCCACATGGAATGTGTGAACGTGGTATGGGCTCTGCCGTTGGTCAAGAACCGGAAGTATTAAAATTGATCGTTGAATGGGTAAAAGAAGCTGCAAAAATTCCTGTGATAACCAAGCTATCTCCTAATATTTCACATATTGTTGATCCTGGATTAGCGGCTTACCAGGGTGGTACTGATGCTATATCATTAATTAATACTATAAAAAGTATTGTAGGGATCGATCTCGATAGTTATGCACCTTATCCAATTGTTGATGGTAAAAGTACCAATGGTGGTTATTGCGGTCCGGCAGTAAAACCAATTGCCATGCATATGCTAAAGGATCTGGCCCAGCATCCTGAAATTTCTAAAGTACCCATTTCAGGGATAGGCGGTATAGAGACTTGGCGTGATGTTGTTGAATTTATTTTATTAGGAGCAACTTCTGTACAAGTATGTACTGCCGTAATGCATTATGGCTTCGGTATTGTTAGAGAAATGGAGGCCGGTTTACGTCAGTTTATGGAGGAGAAAGGATATACTACCATTTATGATTTTGCAGGAAAAGCCTTACCGAATGTTACAGAATGGAAACATTTGAACTTAGAACACAAAGTTATTGCAGAAATTAATACCGATAAATGTATTGGTTGTGATCTCTGTTATATTGCCTGTGATGACGGTGCGCATCAAGCCATAGCCTTACCAAACGAAGCTGATAATAGAATACCAAGCATTATTGAAGAAAATTGCGTGGGTTGTAATTTATGTGCGTTGGTGTGCCCTGTTGAAGATTGTATTACTATGGTTAAAAAAGATGATGGTACTAAACATTCTACCTGGGAAGAAAGAACCCTGGCAGATGATGTTCCTATTACTTTTGACGATGATAGAGCTGGTGGAAAAGGTCATTTTGTACCAAAACCAACCGATGCGTTAAAGTAACTTTATTCAGATGTTCTATGCTATTTGAAAAACTATGAAAAATTAAAACTATGAAAAAAATTATTTACTTATTCTTATTATCATTATTACTAACTTCTTTTAATGTTAATTCTGAGGCTGAATTTAGTATTGTTGGTAAATGGGAAGGAATTGATGACAAGGAAGTTGCATATTTTATATTTCAAGAAGATGGTTATGCATTTTTTGAACTTCAAGGACAAACAGTTGGAGGAAAAGAATTTGAAATAAAAGGAAAAAAAGGTAGTATGAGTTATGAAATTGATTATTCAAGTAATCCTATGGCAATTGATTTTATTGTTACAATTTTTGAAAAAAATGAATCTAGAAGATTATTTTGTATAGCCGAAAAGATTAACAATGATAAAATCAAGCTCGCTGTAGGATTTGGAGGAGAGAGGCCAACGAGTTTTGAAGGAAATGATGAAATGATTTTTAAAAGAGTAAAGAATTAACAGCATACAACACCGTATAAAATTAATAATTTCAGTTTGTCTATAATCCCAATAGTAATTGCTTATTTAGCCACGGATTTTCTTAGCGCCCGCCTGCCGGCGAGGCAGGGAAAATCAGCCACATTCAAAACCGCAACTATTTTCACACAAACCATTGGCAACAAGCTGAAAAATGAAATTGAATAAACCATATATTTCTATTTGGATTACAGCACTTCTAATTCTAATAATTGATTGGAAAATTTTTAACGTAGAATCAAATGCACTTGATATTGCAACCGACACGTATTTTATTGAGCATAACAATGAATTAATCTGGACAGCTGTAGTAGTTTTTATTGTCATTGGAATTATATACTTTATTTTTGATTTGTTAAATCTGAAGCTGAATGAAATATTAATTAACCTGCACGTAATCATTAGCATCTTAGGAACTTTATTTTACTTATTTATACCAAATTTTTGGTACTTTAAGATGGAAATGGGATTTGTAAATAAAGATATTATCAGCATAGTTGGTTTATTTTTAATAGTTGCACAAGTACTATTTCTGATTAATTTAGTTGTAGGTATTTATAAAAAGAATAATAAGCCAGTTGCCAACAACCAGTATAATTAATAGCTCCAAAAAAAGAAAATTGCCGAATGATAAAAATTGTTCCTTATAAAAATGTGCATCAAAATAACATTGATACCATGATGAACGAAATTGCAGCTGAATTTGATGCACAAATAGTTGCTAAACCAACCCATGAAACACCCATTGTTCCCGACAACTATTGGGTTGCGATACATAATGAAAAAGTCATCGGAACAGTAGGCATCATGGTCATTAAAAATGGAGTCGGAATTCTAAAAAAAATGATGCTGAAAAAATCGTTTCGAGGAAAAGAATTGGGCATATCAAAATTATTGCTAGAAACTGTTATTAATTGGTGTGAGCAAAATAATATCTCAAAGATCTATCTTGGAACAATGGATCAGTTTAAGGCAGCGCAACTGTTTTATAAAAAAAATGGATTTAAAAGAATCTCGAAAAATGAGTTGCCAAAAGAATTTCTAAAGAACCCATTAGATACTGTGTTTTTTGAGCAAGATTTAAATAAATTGAATTATTAACCTATAGTCGTATTTCAGGATGTGACATTAGAGAAAATAATGAGCAAAAAAATATTACGAACCATTTATCATGTCACTGCATTCATAATTTTATTAATTACATTGAATTTATTGTTGGATTTTACCTTTCAAAGACCTCAAATTGAAGGGTGGCATGTTGATGTAAATAATGACTTTAAAGTAATTGCAGTTTTCATTTTATTGTCATTTACAATTGGAATATCAAGCATAATAATGATGATTTACGAATGGATTAGCAAAAAAAGACTTGAGTTTTACCTTAAACCAATTCTTTTGTCTAAGACAATTTTAATCATCGGAATAACGGTTCTGTTATTTTTATAGAAATTTGGTCATAACTACTAATACCAGTTTGCTACGCTTGTGCCATTGCGCTAGAACTTTCTAACTGAAAATTCCTATCTTTAAACAATCACTTGGTCTCGGCGGAATAATTCTCGCGGATAATTCAACCACCAAAACATGGCCCAAACGTTAGCAATAATTTAAAAATCTTTATCATGAAAAACAAACCTAGAAGTGTTGATCGCAGAAATTTTATTAAAAAATCTTCCTTATTTGCCTTAGGTACGGGTAGCCTTTTGGCATTTCCGCAAACCGCCATGGCTTATTCGCAAACTAGTGAAGAAGGTATTAATATAATCGGACCCAAAGCCGGGTTTAGTCCACAAATAGGAACCTTAGTATCTATGATGGATTGGATGCGCATGGTGATCTTACTTCCGGTTAAAGGGATGAGTATTGAAGATCTAGATCATCTAATTGATGAGGATGCCAATTCTATTGGTGCCATGTTATGGCATTTAGCAGCAACAGAAAGGTTCTACCAGATCCATACTTTTGAAGGAAAAAAGTGGGGCGATTGGAGTGAAGAAGATAAAAAGAATTGGAGTACTGCTTCAGGACTTGGAGATGAGGCTCGTAAAATAATAAAAGGAAACGACCTTGACTTCTATCTTCAAAAATTAAAGGATGTTCGCGAAGTTACGATTAAAGAATTTTCAAAACGAGATGATGAGTGGTTAATGGAAATAGACAAAGAATGGCCTTGGGGACCGACTAACAACTATTGCAAATGGTTCCATGTATGTGAACATGAATCTAATCATAACGGGCAGTTCAAACTCATAAAAAGCAGACTCCCATCAACAAAAAAATAGCAATTAAACTTGCTAACTCTATATAAAAATGTCCTAAAAGGCATTTTACCCAAATTGATGGTGCTAAAATAGTTAGATCCCGCTCAACAGCGAGATTAGTTCGATATCTAATAGTTAATACGTTAGCACTTTTACTATTAGTATCTCACTAAAAAAATCCCGTTCTTAATTTCTTAAAAACGGGAAATTGCTATGAAAAAGAAAGTGAATAATAGATATTCACCCTCTATATAGTCGTTTTAATTTTAGTTTCCTTACTGCGGTTTGTATTTATATGTTTCTTGCGTAATACCGGTACCATCTACATATTCATTATTAATATATCTACCGCCAATATTTACACTTCCGTCATAGTAAAAATTAGCAATACCATGTTTCAAATTACTTTGCCAGGTTCCTTCATAAATAGTTCCGTTTTTATAGTAATAAATACCATAACCACTTCTTACACCATGGCTGTAATGTCCTTTATATTTAGATCCATCATGCCAGATATAAACACCTTCACCATGTCTTTTATCTTCAAACCATGAGCCATTATAAGTATCGCCATTATTCCAGGTAAATTTTCCCTGGCCATACCTCAGGCCGTCTTGCCATTGACCAACATAGGTACCACTTTGGTAATTCATAATGCCGTCACCTTCTTTACAATCACCCGAAACACATTCAGGAACATTTGGTTTATTTTCCTCTTGACCTTGACCCGGAACTTGGGTAGGTACTAAAGCAACATCTTTTACTGGTTCAGTCGCTTTTTGAGTTTTCACAGTTTGACTCTTTATAGAATCTTGAACTTTTGTAGCTTCAGTTTCTTCTATCTGAGCTAGTATCCCAATTGGGAAAAATAATAATAATAAGTAGATCTTCTTCATAAAAAGAAATTTTTGGAGGGGTTATTAAATATATTTTTAACGTCAAAAAATGATTATTATTATATTGAAAACTAAAAGGTTAATAACAACTTTTTAACAGTTATTGACACAAACTTTCTTTAAATTTGTTCAAAATCAATGTATTGATGATGCGTAAATTTATAATTTTAGTATTGGTATTGACTTTATATTCGTGTAAAGAACGGAATAAAGATATCGTAGAATTGATCGAAAATGATACTATTGAAATCTATGATTTTGCCGAATTAGAGTCATTTTTAAAAACGAATACCAATAAAATAGTTGTCATTAACTTTTGGGCTACTTGGTGTAAACCTTGTGTTAAAGAATTGCCTTACTTTCAGGAATTACACGATACATATAAGAATGAAAATTTAAAAGTCGTTTTGGTGAGTTTAGACTTTCCTGATAAATTTGAAAGCCAACTTATACCCTTTGTTAAAAAAAAGAAAATAACCCCTCAGGTAATATTGTTAGATGACCCTGATGAAAATACCTGGATCCCAAAAATAGATGAAACTTGGTCAGGTGCCTTACCTGCCACTTTGATCTATTCTAAAAGTAACAGCGCTTTTTACGAGCAATCTTTTACAAAAGAATCATTATTTAAAGAAATTGAAAAATTTATTAAAATTGAAAAATTATGAAGTACTTAAAAATTATTCCACTGGTCTTAGTAATCGGACTCATCTCAGCTTTTACCAACATCAAGAATGTAACAAGTGATGGTTACAAAGTTGGTGATATTGCAACTGATTTTAAATTAATGAATGTTGATGATGCTATGGTATCACTTTCAGATTATAAAGAAGCAAAAGGATTTATAGTTATTTTCACTTGCAATACTTGCCCGGTGTCTGTCCGAAATGAGGATAGAATACTTGCTCTTGATAAAAAATATAAACCGTTAGGATATCCTGTGATTGCTATCAATCCTAATAATCCTGCTGTGCAGCCCGGTGATAGTTTTGAACTGATGAAAGTAAGAGCTAAAGAAAAGGGGTTTACTTTTCCATATTTATTTGATAAGGGTCAGAAAATATACCCTCAGTATGGAGCGTCTGCAACGCCACATGTTTACCTTTTACAAAAAGAGGCAAAAGGTTTACTAGTGAAATACATCGGAGGTATTGATGATAGTTCGCGTAATCCGAAAACTGTAACTATAAAATATGTAGAAAATGCAGTTGACGCTTTATTAGATGGAAAACCTATAGAAGTTACATTTACCAGAGCTATTGGATGTTCCATAAAAGTTTAAATTAACTTTTTATCATTTCTATTCATTAAAATGAGCATAAAATCTATAAAAGAAAGTGTTGGCAACATAGATATTTACCTGTTTGACCAACTCTTAAAAGAAAGATATAAGAGTACAGACAAAATTTTAGATGCGGGTTGTGGAAATGGCAGAAACCTCTATTGGTTTTATCAAAATAAATTCAATATTTATGGCATAGATAAAGACCCTAGAAGTATTGCTTATTTAAGCACATTATACCCAAATTCAAAAGGCAATTTTACCATTTCTGAATTAAACAATATTCCTTTTGAGGATCATTTCTTCGATCATATTATTTCGAACGCTGTATTGCATTTTGCGAATAATACGAATCATTTTGAAGTAATGTTTGGAGAACTGATGCGCGTGTTAAGAGTAAATGGATCTCTTTTTATACGAATGACTTCTAATATTGGAATTGAAAGTAAAATCAATGAAATTTCTGATGGAGTATATCATATTCCCGATGGTTCAAGGCGTTTTTTGATCACTAAAGAGCTTATTGATCAACTAATGAAAAAGCACCACCTTTCTTTTTTAGAACCTTTGAAAACAGTCAATGTAAATGACATCCGCTGTATGACAACTTTGGTGTTAAAAAAAGTAAAATAAAGTAATTTTTAATATAATAGCTGATGATTATCGGCTACTCTCTCCTTTGTACTATGTTATTCCTGAGCACATTTAAATTACATGGTTATAACCCGTGGTGTATGATGTCAGTTCGAGTGATTTTCGATAGAAAATTGTATCGAGAACTATTTTAAAACGAAAAATTCTATTCTCGATACTAATTTTACTCTTTTTTAATTAGTAAAATTCACTCGAACTGACGAATTTAATTCAAAATGCACAAAGGATGGTTGTAATAAAATTATAATAGCATTAGAATTTAATTAGTATTATAAACGTAAAAAACCAAGTTACATATTAGATGTAACTTGGTTTTATAGTTCTGTTCTTATTAAGAAAATATCTTAAGCAAAAATCTTATTAAATCTTTTTTTGCCTCTTGTAAATTGAGCTTTAAAAGTGTCTAAAGCATCAAAAAAGATGTCTTGCTGCTTTGCGGTTAATTTAAAGCCTTCTTTCATTGCTTTAGAAGCAACCCCTTGCCATTGTCCGGCAAAATTTATTGATTCAGATATAACTTCTTCGGTAGTGTCTAATGCAAAACCATTTGCTTTTTTTGCAACATTTTTTGTCTTATCGATCGCGGCATTAAATCTATTTTTTAATGTCACTTTTTTAGATTTTTTTTTGTTCATTTTAATTTATTTTAAAATTTAAAATCCTTTTATACTTAAACTTATTTAACTTCTAATTTAGCTTGAGTTTTCCAATCAGCGATGTTATACATTTTTGTATTCATCCCTGCATTGGTAAGAATTGCTTCCAATTTCTTTACGGTTATTTTAGAAAGTTCTTCAAATGAAGTAATTCCGTTTTCGTTAAGAAGAATTTCCATTTTCGGTCCTATTCCTTTAATTACTTTAAGGTCATTTTTTACAGTAGTTTTCTTAACCGCCGGTTTTTTAACGATGGTTTTCTTTGCTACGGGCTTTTTAACAGTAGTTTTCTTTGCTACAGGTTTTTTTGCCTTCGCCTTTTTAGCAGGAGCTTTCTTTTTTGTTTTTAAAACGTCTTCAAATTTTTCTTTTACATCTTCAGTAATATCTTCTACTTTATCTTTTACATCTTCAGTAATATCTTCGATAGTTTCAGTTATTTCCTTTTTTAACTTAGTTGTTATTTTCTCAGCTCTTTGAGTCAAAGGATTTTCACTAACCATCTTTTTAGCTTGATCAAACATTTCAGAATCATATCCTACAAGGTTCTTTAAGCGGTCAGTACTATTTTCTAATTGTCCTTTAATAGTTTCAGCAGTTTCAACAAACATATTAATTTGTTGTTTTGTTAAAGGTTCTGCTTTTTTAATCAATTTTGAAGTCAATTTTTGCCACTTCTCTCCTGTTTTAACAGTAGTTTGAATAGCGTCAAAAGAAGCATCAATTAAATCACTATTGATTTTCTTTACTATTTTTTTAGCTTTTTCTAATTTTTTCACTTTTTTTGTTGTTTTAGTTGCCATGATATATATTTTTTTGTGTTGTTTATTAATTGTGATACAAATATAATATGAGTGAGTTACAAATGAGTTGCAGTATTGAATTTTGGATTTTCCCGTTAAGCTCACCTCCTTTTTTAAAAAGGGGTAGATTTCATTCTAATAAAAGTCTTCGTTATAATTATCAGATCGGGGAGGTTATTTTTTTTAGTTCTATTTTGAATATTTAAGATACAAACTGTAATTCAATGGATTCCTGCCTGCGCAGGAATGGCAAAATTTAACCTTTGTAATTAAAAAAGCCAGGTATCAAAATGAAACCCGGCTCTTTATATATTTAAAGTTATATTAGTTTTTACTAAATAAAACTTTAGTTCTGTTAAACCCTTTTAAAATTTGTCCTTTAGCAGTTTCTAAGGTATCAAACATAATGTCTTGTTGAGTTGCAGTAACTTTTAATCCGCCTTTTATCGCTTTAGCAGTAACTCCTTGCCATTGTTCTGCAGTTGTTATTGCTTCAGAAACAACTTTTTCAGTTGATTTTAATGCAAATGCATTTGCCATGGTTGCTGTATTTTTTACTGTATCTACAGTTTTGAAAATTGATTTAGAAACTGTTTTTTTGTTTTTAGTTGCCATCTTAAATATGTATTATTTTATTTATTATTTCTTTATTATGGCGCAAACCTACGATGGGGTAGTTACAAATGAGTTGCAAAAAAGAAAAGGAAACCTAATTTAACTAATTTCTTCAATTTCTTTAATCAATTTCTTAGTCTCGGGTAATGGATCAATTCCATATTCATCTTCTAAAACATGTACACATTTTTGATATGCTTTTATGGCCTGTGGTCTATTGCCTTTAGCAAGATAAGCTTGCATTTGTAGTCGGTAGGCATCTTCCCAAGTAGGATCAATTGCTAATGCACTTTGAGCTAACCGTATACTTTCAATTGGGTTTTCACTCAATAAAAGCTCTGCCAATGTAATATAGGCACCTAAAATGAGGATTTGAATTTTTTCACGTTCTTCTGAAGACCAATCTTCATAGATACGATTAGGTAAATAAATTCCTTGATATAGTTCTATGGCATGTTTATAGGCTGTTTTAGAAATAAGATTATCTGTACCCAGTGCATCGTTGCCAATAATCACGTACTTCTCTAAGGCTTGTACATCAATCCATATTTTATCTAGATCGAGTTGATAGCTAAGGCCTTGTCTAACAACATAAGCCGGTTCTGTTCTAGAAGGTCTTTCAGGTTCTAATACTTTATTGACGCCATGTAGAGCTACTTTAAAGTCTCTATCGTCTCCATCTTCCCAAAGATGGTCCATAATTTTTTCTTTATGAAGTGCATGGCGTTGACGATTAGAAATAAGGTATTGTAATAATTGTACTGTTTTATCTCTTCCCCATTCTTTTGAATCTATTTTTTTATTATTCCGCCAAAGCATAAACTGCCCCAAGGTTTGAACACGAATTTCAGCATTCTCTTGAAAGGTTTTAAGTTGTTGCAGTTTATTGGATAATTGAGACATGTAAAAACTATTTCTTTTTACTTATGTTATCAATTTTAGCAGAAAGCTTTTTAATATCATTAGCTAATTCACTAATTGATTTTTTAACTTTTTTAAAGTCTGATCTTGAAGCATTTCTCCATTCATCAATATGTACCTTTTCACCAATTTCATCACCTAAATGACTAATTTGGTCTTGAATTTGATCCTGAATTTGAGCTATTTGTTTTTTAGGATCTTTCAATGTGTCCATTAAGACTTTCGGACCGGCTTGAGCCATCGTTTTCCACATGTACAAGCTTTTCTTTAAAATACCTTCCTGTTGTTCTTCAGATTTGTGTTTTGTTGCCTCTTTAGTAAGTTCAGCTAATTTCTTTTGCATAAAAGAAAGCGCATCATTAAAGTCAGAAAAACTCTTTTCATCACCACCTTGAACATGAGAAATCTTTCCTCGCCATTGTACTCTAGACTCACCATCTTCTTCAAATATTTTTTGGTTGAACCGTACCATAAATGATGCTGTCTGATCTGATTTTTTTGCCATAACTATTCTGTGATTAATAAATATTTCTGTGATTATAAATCGTTTATTCTTTTGTACATAAAATCTATTTTTCCCGTAAGGATAGTCATAAAAATTTTGTAATAGACCTATAAACAAATGGATTCCTACCTTCGCAGGAATGACAAAACTACTTAAATTGTACGTTTTTTAACCGGGCTCACCTTCTGAACCTACTTCATGCATGATGAGCCCTTTGAATGCATCATTTACCGTATTGCCTTCATATAGAACTTTATATACTTCCGTTGTAATAGGCATTTCTACACCATAATCCTTAGCTAATTCCATTACCACTTTGGCTGTTTTCACTCCTTCT
>Ga0209633_10004862_pt1 | contig 11976 bp, 14 predicted proteins | sample Cruoilmetagenom1_FD_187290 | JGI IMG/M metagenome (GOLD analysis project Ga0209633, IMG submission 187290) | Oil polluted marine microbial communities from Coal Oil Point, Santa Barbara, California, USA - Sample 1 (SPAdes) (version 2) | ecosystem: Environmental > Aquatic > Marine > Oil seeps ... | reverse complement strand
CCTGGCCCGCGCTTACGTGAAGGCATGGCCTTCCGATAAATTTTCCATTCGCTGGTTTGGGCAACAGCTGCCGCGCTTTCTGGGGAAAACTCCACCCTATGATGACCAACCGGAGTTAAAAGAACTGGCCTCCTTTGAATGGGTTCTGAGCGAGGCTTTCGATGCATCTGATTGCACTTCAGTCGGTTTCGAACAATTGGCCGAAATCGAGCCTTCGCATTGGCCATCGCTTCAACTTAGTTTTCATCCTTCTTTGCGCCGGATTGATTTAAAGCACAATGCGCCTCAAGTTTGGCAGGCGTCAAATCAAAAACAGCCACTTCCTGTGATTAAAGAAAATACCGACCCGCAAGTATGGGTCGTTTGGCGGAATGATTTGAGGCTTTTATTTCGTTCCATATCTGCTTCGGAAGCAATTTCTCTCGATACTTTTATGCAAGAAAAGTGTTTCGCGGAAGTCTGTGAATGTTTATGCGAATGGCTGGATGAAGAACAAGTAGCCATCAATGCAGCGGGATTTATACAGACATGGGTGCGTGATAGTTGGATTACGGATGTGGAAATTTCTATTTGATGGTTGTCAATAGCGGAACAAACCAAAAGCTATTTAGCGTGACGGATCGTCGCAATCAGAAGCACAATTATTTCGTATGAGACGGGCGAATTAGGTAATATCGAATCCCCAAAAGTCATGACCCATGCTCAAACTTTAGAGTGAATGATCAGGATTCATCAAAAAGCGACATAGAAATTTTTAACGCATAGTTATTCATTAATAGCTCCAATAATAATCTGCTGCTCTGCTAATTTGATGCAATATTCATGTCCTTTGGACATGGATATTGAACAAAAAACCTTTTTATTAAGAATTAAGCCCAAAAAATTCCTTTTTTTCAGGCTTAACAGATTGGTTACAGGTTACATTATGACTGCAAGCCGCTTTGGATGATTTATCGCTGTATTACCCTCTCCACATTTTCATTCGTTGGTTGTTTCCATGTTTTTTTCACTAGTGGCTTTTTTATCTCCGCACTTCCCTTCGCCCCATTTTCCTTCAGCGCCTTGTACTGGTCAAGTCATACCGGACACTTTTTTTATAGAATTTTCATAGTTAATTGGTGATAAATCACCATTCGTAGTATGCAGCCTCTCAAGATTGTAATACCTCATGTATATTGCTACATCTTTTTTCATATGCTCACGGGTTGGTTGTGCAATTTTAAATATCCAGTCATGCTTGAGACTTCCAAAATGGCAGTTGCTACCATAAACTGATCAGAATCTTGTCGGAACAAATGCAGTTCATAACCGTGTGGTTGATTAGGAATAACGGCCTGAAACGCTTTCTCTTTATTTTGATGTTCACCTTCTGAATGGTGTAAAAAACTAAAATGTCGTTTTACCCCATGCGAAGTGCCTATTAACGGTATATAGTTTTCTGAGCTGTAATATGCCAGTTCAGGTATGTCATAAAGTTGAGCCATAGCCCGCAAGGTTTCTGAAGTTTCAAGTATCATCGATTCACCTATAGCAAAGCGCGGATGATTTTTGGCTTCGAATACAATAACTTTTTTACCTTCCTTGGCAAGGATAGTGGCTAGACATGAGCCTACTATACCAGAACCTATAATTGCTATATCATATTTTTGTTTCATAACCAGTGCCTATAGTGTATGTTCTACTCTGTTGAGTAGGACTTTAAGGGATCGAACAGTTTGTTTTTTGATATCTCTTGCTATGTTGATATTAACTTCCAGATTACTAAGCCAGTTGAGCATGTCTGTTCAACACGTCTATAAAATCTTCTGGTTCGGGCCTAATACGATAATTATTAGTTAAGTCACTGTATATAATCGATCCAGTATCATCTGTGATAATCACCGTTGGAAAAAGTGTATCTTTCTCATAACCCAGCATTTCCATTCCTGCGGGTAAGCCATTTTTCATTTCTATACCCAATGCTTGAGCTGCTCGGTTATTAACATCGGTCAAAAAGATAAAAGGCACATCAAATTTACCAGCCAGAGCCTGAGTATTCTTTTCTGGTTGCGGTGCACACAGCACAACTTTTGCGCCTAAAGATGATAGTTTTTTATATTGAGTAGCGACTTCTTTAATTTGTGCCATACATAAGGGGCACCAGTTACCTCGGAAAAAAAATATATCGTTGGCGTGCCGTCAAAAATAGTTGAATTGATACGCTCGCCTTGAATATCAAGTGCTTCAAATCGGGGTAATTGCTTACCTATTCGTAAAACCTGATTGACCTCACGGCTTAATGATGAATACCAATAGTTATATAAGATAAAAAAGATAAAACCTACCAATGCTAGACCAATACTCACGTTATTAAAGACATTTGACTCGGCTGTTCCTAAAGGACTGAAAATTGATGCTGTATAGCCATACATTGATAGTGCTAATCCTATGATTGCAATCAATGTTAATAATGGAAAATGTGGAGTTGTTCTAGCCACATTTTTAAACATCATAACTCGACTGATGAATAACATAATAGGCATTGTTGTTAAAACAGCCCCCAGCCAAATAAGGTTCAGCCCTGATGAAATGAGGTAATAAATTCCATAACCACTTATTCCCATTGCAAACATAGGGAACATGCCAATAAAAAGAGACTTAATTTTGTTCATAGTAATTTCCTTAAATAGTATGAAAGTACTATTTTAGTACTTTCGTACTATCATACAAGCTTTAATAAAAATATCTCTTTAAAACTAATTCTCCTTTTACTTTGAACGAAACCGTTCCAAGCTTGATACAGAACCTTGCGAAGTCTGCAGACTTTTTTGTGCTTCTTATAAGCTTGAAGCTGACATGGCACAACCTTGTAACAAGTATCTTGAGATTAATATGATCCTTCATTGACCCGTAATTAATTCATCTTTCAATCATAGTACGAATGTACTAAAATAATTCTATGTCACCCACTTTAAAATAACAGTTCTTGCTGTTATTAACGGAACAGGTTTTTTAGTTATGAAACAAGGCGAACAAACACGAAACAACATTGTAAAATCAGCGAATAAGCTGTTTTACCAGCAAGGTTTTCATAAGACAGCATTCAGCGATATTGTGAAGGCCGTTGGATTAAGTAAGGGTAATATTACCTATCACTTTAAATCCAAAAAAGACATTTTAACGGCTGTTTTTGAGCGGAGAATGGAGAAAACCAGAAACACCCTTGCTTCATGGGATAAAAAATACCCAGATACAACCGAGAGACTTTATTGTTTTATTGATAGCTTGCTGGAAGGTAAATCTGACTTAACCCGATACGGCTGCCCGAATGGTACTTTAGCTTCTGAATTGGGGAAAAGTAATGCCCTCACTCGGGAATTGAGTCAACATCTTTTTGACTTGATTCGTCATTGGTTATGCAATCAATTCTTAAGTTTAGGTTATTCATCTGAGCAGGCAGCTGATCTGGCAATGGAGTTGTTTACTCGTGGACAAGGTGTTTGTGTACTCTCGCAAGTTTATAGCGATGAAAAACTTTTTGAACATGAAATAAACCAATTAAAAAAACTGATTAAGAATCAATCTACGGATTAGTTTTGATAACCCTTCAATTTTTGCCCTGCTAGAGATATAAGACTCGTACTCCCTTAGGCGTGCATTTTGCGATGCTCCAGAGTTTTATTCAGCGGTAGATATGAGTTACAGGAGCGGGAGGCGACCAGTTGGACTACATGATATTGCTTAACTGCACTGACCTATTTATTTCTCTTAAATCTGTTTTTAAAAAAAAGTCGTGCTATCCAATAATCCAGACTAACATAGCGGCCTGCTCCAATAAAAAAACAGTATCAGAAGCATAATGCTATAAGTTGCTGCAAACTCAATCCCGTTATTTAAAATGACAAAATTCCCGGTTTCAGTCAGCCATTCATAATTGCCATGTTCCTGGAGTATCTCCTTGGCCTGAGACAGTTTTTCTGCAGCTGCTTGAGTGCGCTCAGTGGCGAAAATTCCGCTGCCTTCAGCAATTGCTAACCAACCGTTTTGCCAGTGAACAGTGATTGCAGCGACAATCATGGTCATGAAGAGCGGAATTGAAATCCAGCGCACAGCTATACCCAACAATAAAAATACGGCGCCAATTACTTCAGTTCCTGTTACCAGTGCAGCCATCAGGGTAGGGAAAGGCAACCCGAGCTCCCAATCAAGGTTTCCAAACCAGGCGACGGTATCGGAAAAACTGTTCAGTTTCTGAGTGCCGGCCATCCACATAATCGGAGCAAGATAAAGCCTTAAAGCTAATGGCCCTAGAAAATCCACCTTTCCTGTACAATCAAGGAATGTCTGAAATCTATTGATGATTTGTGTCATGAGTTTTCTCTTTTTTTCAAAAAAATAGTTTTCCGAGGATTGAAAACAGTCTGGGTTCAGAATAACAATCATTAGTAATGATCCGTGACAAATGGCAATCAATCTGTTTCAGTTAGGTCGTGTGTCGTGATAAAACCTTACAATCAAAACTTTCCAAAAGGTAATTAACGTTAGGAAGCTGTATTTGGAAACAAACCTGCTGTACCATTTCACCAAACAACCGCAAGTTTTCCGCTGGTGGTTGTTTAGTTGCCTACCTTTGAATGCACCCGGTTTGCCTAGGATCAACTACAGGTAAGCGGTATATGTTCTCTTTGATACGGTTTGCCGACCCAATGGTAGTCGAAGGATTTTACCAGTTTCTATAAAAGGGAACGTGGCTACGCTGATGACTGATTTTGAGCCGATAAGAAAGAAGGTATCGATACGATTTTATATTAGTGTTATTATTTTATGCGGTACGCTTTAATTAAGGTTGTTCAAGACTCTTATCGTAAGATGACAGGTGTTTACTTATGAATGTTAAAAAAAACAGATGGATGCACCACGTATTGATCTCAATCATATTATGTCTTATGAGCATTGGTGTGTTTGCTGAAACTAGAATTGCAATTCTTGACTTTGAGCTTAAAGATTTAACAATGATACCGCGGACACCTGCAGAAATTAAACGAACTGCATCCATAAAACCATTATTGGAATCAGAACTTAAAAAAGCGGATTATGTGATTATTGATATTGACCCAAAAAACCAGAAATTTGCTAATAGTGGCGTTGGATATTTATTTGATCATCATGATGTGGCGGCAAATTTAGGCAAGCAGTTTGATGCTGACTATGTGCTCGTTGGAAGACTTCATAAACCCAGCTTTTTGTTTGCCTATTTGATAGGGCATTTAATTAGAGTCCGCGATGCTAAATTGATAGGCAACTATGTTTCTGAGGCAAAAGGACCTAATAAAAAGCTAACGGTCAAAGCTGTCGAAAGTCTTACTGTCAAAATAGATAAAACTCTTGATAACCAATATTTGCCACCTCCATCTTCTAAACAAAAGTAAGAAAAAAGGCTAGTCTTGTATTTTGCTTCCTTGGATTAGCCATTTAATTCTCACAGAAGCCCTCTTTTGGCTGACCTCATTCTTTCAAAAACATCTTCAACGTTATTGCCTCCTAAATTTTAATTAAAAAAGTGTGTTTTTTATGGACATCATGATGGCATACTCAGGTTTGGGTAATTCGAGCAAATGGCATTAGAGTAATTACCGATTCAACAAATTGAAACCATGCAGAAGTAACAATGTAAATAATTTTCGCAAGATTGTAAGGTTTATGTACTGGCTTCGACCAAAGAATATTGTGACTATGAGGAAAGAAGTACTCAATAACAACTGTTTAGTATTTATCCTAAGCCTTATATTTTCTAACTGGAATGTATCGGCAGAAGAACCTGATTGGAAGAGTTTTTGAGCAGTGTTGGAGTAGTTAAAAGCGGGATATGCAATATCGCTTCATGAGCAGTTAGACGATCAAGTGCAGAAGTTTTTACATAATCAAGGCAAAGGTTTAAGAATAGAGAAAAAAGTAATTCACCTCTCTAAAATATTTGTTTGGTTCGAGGATGACTGTAAAAGACATGGCGGTGTACCGGCATTCAAAAGGCACAGCAGCGATTTTGCCAGAGTTAAAGATTAAAGCCAACAAACCCTACAATTGAGCTGTTAATGGTGTGGAGTAGTGAGTTGAAAGGTAAACAAAATCGGAACAGTGCGTCATCTATGTTTAAAATGGTAGTTATAGATAATAACTAAGGATGTAGTCAGATGATGCATAAAATGTCAACACCTGATCAATGGCTAGGTTTGTACGGAGATGTTCTCTATCGCTATGGTTTTGTACGAGTTCGTGATTCCGAAATTGCAGAGGATTTAGTCCAGGAAACGCTGTTGGCGGCATTAAAAGCCAAAGCGAATTATGCTGGTCAGGCATCCGAGAAAACCTGGCTAATAGGGATTCTAAAACACAAAATCATCGATTATTTTCGTAAAGTATCGGGTGAGAAGACTCAGGGATTTGATGATCGATTAGCAGGTGATGAATTTGGTGACTACTTTGATCAGCAAGGTAGCTGGCAAATTGACTTATCTGCCTGGTCCAAGCCTGACAAGGCGATGGAACAAGAGGAATTTATGCTGGTATTGCAGGAATGTATTGCTCGTTTACCATCTCGAATGGCGCAATTATTTATTTTGCGTGAATTCGATGATATGAATAGCAAAGAAATTTGTGAAGTGATGTCCATTTCAACGTTAAATAATTTGTGGGTCATGTTGTCGAGAGTTAGAGTGCAATTACGCCACTGCCTCAACAAAAATTGGATTAATCAGTAGAGGTTTTGAAAATGTTAACATGTAAAGAAACCAGCTATTTAGCTTCAAAAAAACTGGATAAAAAACTGACGTTGCGAGAACATATAGGTTTTTCTCTGCATACTGCCATGTGTCGTTTGTGTAGGAATTACGCTAGAGATATTAAGAAATTACATCTGCTGATGCTAAAGGTGGGTAAAACCGGAAAAACATTATTGCCAGAGTCGGCAAAACTCGCTGAACAATCTCGTCAACGGATCAAACAAGCAATAGATAAGGCGTTACATTCATTGGAATAAAGGTGATTTTGTTGTTGATTTAACCTTTATCCCAAGACTGTGGTTTACCATCACTAACAAGCCATGCCGATTGCCGTTACCGATCACTGTTACAGTTGCACGGTCAGACAAGGGGAGCAGTATCGACCTGTTGAAGTAATCGTAAGGAAACGTTCATAGCAACGACTTATCAATATAGTGCCAGATTAGATTGATCTGTGCGTGAGTGCAATATACTGCTTATAGCTTCTCACTTCATCAAACGAATTTATGAGTTAAATCTAAGTCTTATTTAAAAGCGATGTTGATGTTCAGTGCTCTATAAGCGTAATTGCGCAGTCTGTTATTTACTGGAGAACTTTAATGAAATGCCTTTATTATCTCACTTCCACACTGGACAGTACCCGTAAAATTACCGATGATTTGCATCAAGCCGGTATTGATGACTGGTTTATACACGTACTGAGTAAAGACGAGGCGGGACTCAAAAAAGAAAAGATCCATTCGAGTAATTATCTGGAGTAGCTTGATATTCTGCGCTACGGTATCATTTTTGCCATGATAGGATTTGTAGTTGGGCTTATTGCTGCGGGCTTGGTAAACGTAACTGAACTTTTCGGCCCAGATATACCTCGTGTTGCATATTATTCAATTATCGGTTTTTTTACAGCATTTGGAGCCTGGGAAGGAGGCTTTGTCGGAACTGCCACTGAAAATAAAAAAATTTCACTGTTCCACGAAGATCTGGAGTCCGGCAATTATCTGATATTAATATATGCTAAGAAGGTTTCTGAAGACCTGATCAAAAAGGTGATGAAGACACAACATCCAGAAGCAAAACTGACGACTGTCGATGCGAGCTTTTACAATCCTTTAATCGGCTTAAAGCGGATTTAAAAGTGGTTTGCTGATTTTTCATGCGCTAGCGACTTATTGATTTTGGCAACTCGCAATAAATAACCATCAATCTTACTTTTCTTTTTGTCTGTCTTCGCAGTTGCAACTTCGATTGTATAGCCTACTAGTTGCGCCTTGAAGACAAATAAAAAACCTGAGCAATATGGCTGGGTTATTTATTGCAAATTACCTACGCACCGGCAAAAACCTGTAAGCATTTTAAATCCTATACGACTAATCAATGTAGCCTAATAAGCTTTCCTTCAATAGATCAATCTGGTCTTTAACTATCTTCCAAAATTTGATCCTAAGTAGGTGAATAGAAGCTACTATTTCGAAGATTTCTAGGGAGAAAATCATGATGCAAAAATTTTTTATTATCCTCAGTTTAATCGTATTGGTCATCAGTTTAGTTATCTCGGCATTTCGGCCGATGGCTGGATGGAGTTTGCTGGTAATTTTGCCCGCTTTCATGCTGAGTATTTACGATATGTTACAAACTTATTAATCTGAAATTAGCAGGAAGATTAAAATAGTATTAACCTTTGCATCGGGTTGTATAAAGTTAGGAATCTAATTTTTTAAGATCCTTCAACGGATACAAAACCGAATGGTGAACGTCATGAAAATTTTAACTTTCAAACCTTCGCTGGCATTATTGATAAACAGTCTAATTGTCATTACTTTTTTTATACCTGGCTTAAGTTTTGCCTATGGTGGACATTATGGATATCGCCACTATGGTTATTCCAGTCATTATAGGTGCCACTATTACGGTGGTCACAGTTATTATCCAGGTAAATATTACTACCGGCGGCATAGTTATCGCTCCTATCGCAACAGAAGCTATCCAAAATCATATTCTTTTGCGGTACCCAAAAATATTAAAGTTTATGTGGATAATGATTCCAATCAATATGGAAACTCCGAAAATATTGGAGTCAAAAGTTCGGCATGGCAAACTCTCAAACAAGGGCAGTATGGTCAAGCCTTAACTACATTTGCCAACGAAGCGCAGAACAACCCTAATTCTGGTGTGCCAAAAGCGGGCTATGCACTTGCTACAGCCTCAAAAGGTAATTTTGATAGAGGAATATGGGCGATGCGTAGAGCATTTCGAATAGATCCAGACTCGTTGCACTATCTCCAGCTTGATGAAAAAGGGCATATGGTAATCGATAATTTAATTGGCCAATATTCCTCCCAAGAAAATGACGCTGATGTTGACCAAGCCTTTATGGTTTCAGCCTTGTATTATCTAAAGCATGACTATATAGCAGCAAAAAAATCCATAGTCAGTGTTCAGAAAAATGACGATAAAAGTTCAAGCTATACTAATTTGCAAAGATTGATTGATCAGCAATTAAAAGGTCAGGAAAATTAATGCGAACTAAAAAATAATTTATGTAAGGTTCTTCAGTTTTTTTCGACTAATATGCGGTTTTCCAAAGTTTAGTGGAAACCGGGCAAGAAACTTAAACCTAGAATGATCCGTTGAACATCGACACTAGCGCAAACCTCTTTGCTAACCGTGGACAACTGATTTTTAGGTTGAAAGTTTTTTGCTGAATTTTTGATCGAAATTTATCTATTTGGAGAAATAAACACTGTTGATAAGTGTGGATTCATTATGCCAAGGCTTAAAAGGAACCGACTTTAAATAATTTCCAAAAAAGTTTATTACCAATAAGTCGTGTTATGGAAGTGATACTTACAGATCTAGTGACTACTTGAGATTTAAGTTGATCTGTTCCTAAAGCTTGATATCAATAAGTTAGGCATGCGCCGTTATGCCGAGATGATAATGGATTTGAAGAGCAACCTTGAACTCATTCGACGAACAGTCTCTGGTGTCGAGGATCTTGATGCCTTTTCTGTCATACTGGCTTGTAGTGACTATCCCACTCATTTAACATGTAGTACTTCAGAGTATTAATCACCTACATTAACTCCCCTTCTATCAGTGTGGGACTGTCAGATTTAAAGAGATAGGTATTTTTCAGTCGTCTATGAAGAATCCTTACAAAAAAATATCTGGGATTACGTACAATTTGAGTCTGATGTTTTTATGTAAGTATTCAACGTTTGTTACGACTAAGCAAAATACTTTAAATTAAACTATATGAAGGCTCTGCTATGCAATTACTAACAATTGCTTTAAGTTTTTTGTTGACCGTATTCTTTTCGGATTTATCAGCAAACCCCGAAAAAAACGGCTTCGATTTATCAAATTCCTTAATTTCAAGTCATAAAATATTTAGTGGCGGACCTGATAAAGATGGTATACCTGCTATTGATCACCCCAAATTTTTGAACTCAAGTGAAAGTAAATTTTTGCAGCCTGATGATCGACTATTGGGTTTAACTTACAAAGGAATCTCTAAGGCTTATCCTATAAAAATACTCAATCATCACGAAATTGTTAATGATCAGTTTGCTGATGAACCTGTAGTTATTACCTTTTGTCCCCTTTGTGGCAGTGGTATTGCTTATTCAGCTAAAATTGCTGGAAAAACACTTCATTTTGGAGTCTCCGGGTTACTTTATAACAGTGATGTATTGCTTTTTGATAGAGAAACCGAATCACTTTGGTCGCAGTTAATGAATCAAGCGGTTAGCGGTTCCATGCTGGGAAAACGGCTTTTACCGTTGGCAATCACCCACACAACCTGGCAAGATTGGCGTAAACGCTTTCCCAAAACTTTAGTGTTATCCGAGGAAACAGGTTATTATCGAGATTACAGTCAAAATCCTTATAAAGGTTATCATCTAGACAGAAAAATCTGGTTTCCAGTTGAGCAACAAAGTAACCGCTACCATCCCAAGGAAATGGTCATGGGAATTGAAATCGACGAACAATTTAAAGCCTATCCGTTCTCGGAATTAGCAAAAAAGAAAGTTGAGATAAATGATAAATTGGCTGGAAAGAATTATTCTGTTCAGTATGACCCAGTGCACCAAACAGTCAGTGTTACTGACAGTAAGGGACAAAAAATACCTACAGTTACAACCTTTTGGTTTGCCTGGTACGCATTCCACCCAAAGACATTGATTTACCAGATACAATGATTGTATCATTCTCAATCAAGTCATGAACTCAATCAATTTCTCACTAAAAATCGCTCACATTTGTAGAACTCTGATTTTTTCAATCTGGGTAGCTCTTATTGCCTGTACGCCACAAGAAAATGTAATGGTTGCAGGTTCAACCACAGTATTGCCGATAATTTCAAAGGCAGCTGAACAATTCAGCCAGACAACTGGAATTTCTGTCATTGTTAATGCAGGAGGTTCTGGTGTCGGTATCAATCAATTGGCCGGTGGCAAAATAGCCATCGGCATGATTTCGCGTAATATTACCGAAAAGGAAAAAGCACTTTATCCAGATGCAATATTAACCACTCATATCATAGGAAAAGATGCAGTGGTGCCGGTGGTTTCTTCTGAAATTTATGATGCGGGTATTACCACTTTGACATTGAAACAAATCGGACAAATTTATTTAGGGGAAATCAGCAACTGGAAGCAGTTAGGCGGCCCGGAAAAAGATATTTTAGTCGTCGACAAAGAAGCTTCACGCGGGACTCGGCATGTTTTTATGCAGGCAATATTAGGCAATAAGGAAGCCTTGGCACCTGGAGCTGATTTGGTATTAGGGGCCAATAATGAAGAACAAACCGCTATTAGCCAAAGTGATTCTGCGATCGGAATGTTATCCCACGCCTGGATAAACAATGAGGTAAAAGGATTAGCAATTAGCTTGGCAAACGGACAACACATCGAACCCAATTTACAAACTATTCGCAGTGGATCATTTCCCATTACCAGAAACCTGCTGTTAGTCACTAACGGCACGCCGACAGGCCATAGTAAGGAATTAATTGATTTTATTTTAAGTGCACAAGGACAAAAAATCGTTACCGAATCAGGTTATGTCGGCCTGCAACAATAAAATAGGCAAAGCCTATGTTTGGTTTAGCATGGTGCTCAGTATTACTATTTCATTGTGTATTTTTCTTGTACTGCTTATTTATAGCTGGGATGCCATAATCGAGCAAGGGTGGTTATTATTTACTATTAACTGG
>Ga0209633_10004861_pt1 | contig 11978 bp, 14 predicted proteins | sample Cruoilmetagenom1_FD_187290 | JGI IMG/M metagenome (GOLD analysis project Ga0209633, IMG submission 187290) | Oil polluted marine microbial communities from Coal Oil Point, Santa Barbara, California, USA - Sample 1 (SPAdes) (version 2) | ecosystem: Environmental > Aquatic > Marine > Oil seeps ... | reverse complement strand
TGATATGTTAAAATAATCTAAATTTAAGAACTATTATGGAACTTATATTAAAACAAGACGTAGCAAATTTAGGATTTACAGATGATGTGGTATCAGTAAAGAATGGTTATGGTCGCAATTTTTTAATTCCACAAGGATATGCAATGTTAGCTACTGTTTCTGCAAAGAAAGTATTGGCTGAAACACTTAAGCAAAGAGCTTTTAAAGAAGCGAAAATTATTAAAGAAGCAGAAACTGCTGCTAAAGCAATACAAGAATTAAAAATTAAAATACCTGCCAAAGTTGGTACAGGTGACAAGCTTTTTGGTTCTGTAAGTAATGCCAACGTTGCTGCTGCTATTACAAATGCAGGTATAGAAATTGACAAAAAATTCATTACTGTATTGGGTGGTTTGGTAAAAAGACTAGGTACATATAATGCCAAAATACGTTTGCATAGAGCGGTAGTAATTGATTTACCATTTGATGTAATTGCAGAAGCTAAGAAATAAACACATTGTTGATAACTCCAATGTTAAGCTTTTAAAGCCATTCTTTTTGAATGGCTTTTTTTTATAATTTCGTAACATTAAATTAACAAATAACTAATTCAAATTAATACAATCATTATGAGAAAAAACTATGTTTTTGCAATGCTATTATTTTGCTTTGCATTAAGTTCATTTGCACAAGTAACTACCTCTAATATTAAAGGTTTAATTGTAGATGATCAGAATGAACCTTTATTTGGTGCAACTGTTGTCGCTCTTCATGTACCAACTGGAACTAAATACGGGGGCACAACAAACAAAGATGGACGGTATAACTTACTTAATATGAGGGTAGGTGGACCGTATACAGTTACTATGAGTTTTGTTGGTTTTAAGAATCAAGAATTTAGTGATATTACCTTAACTTTGGGTAAAACATTATCCTTAGATGTTAAATTAACACCAGACAGTCAAGAGTTAGAAGAAGTAGTACTTCAAGGTACTGGTGGTAATAATACTTTTGGTAACGACCGTACAGGGGCTCAAACCAATGTAGGCAGAAGAGAATTAACTACTTTACCTACCATCTCACGTTCTTCGGCAGACTTTACTAGATTAGAGCCTTCTGCAAGTGGTGGTTCTTTTGGTGGTAGAAATGATCAATTCAACAATTTTTCTTTAGACGGTGCTATTTTTAATAATCCTTTCGGATTAGATGCTGCAACTCCAGGTGGGCAAACAGATGCTCAACCGGTATCTTTAGACGCTATTGATCAAATTCAAGTATCTTCCGCACCTTATGATGTTACACAATCAGGTTTTACCGGAGCTTCTGTTAACGCCGTAACGAAAAGTGGAACTAATGAGTTTCACGGTACTGTATATGGTTTCTTTAGAAATGAAGACATGACTGGTAGTAAAATAAAAGGAGATGAACTAGGCGATGCAAAATTAGAACAATCTCAATATGGTTTGAGCGTCGGTGGGCCAATTGTAAAGAATAAATTATTCTTTTTTGTAAATTTTGAAAAAGATGAAAGAGATGATTTAGGGCAAAATTGGTTGCCTAATACAGGTTCTGGAGCTGTTAATGAATCTAGAGTATCTGAATCAGATTTAATTATGGTTAGAGACGCTTTTGCGGCCATTGGTTATGATACAGGAGCATATGAAGGTTTTCTACACAGGTCAGAATCTACTAAAGGTATTTTTAAATTAGATTGGAATATTAATGATAATAACCGTTTAGCTATTATTTATAATTTCTTAAATGCATCAAAAGAAAAACCTGCACACCCAACGGCTATCGCATTTAGAGGACCTAGTGCTTCTACCTTGCAATTTCAAAATTCTGGTTATGAAATTAATAACAAATTACAATCTGTTCAAATAGAGTTAAACTCAACATTGTCTGATGCAGCTTCCAACAAGATGCAAGTTGGTTATACACATTTTGATGATTTTCGTAATCCATTTTCAAGACCAGCTCCATCGGTTAATATAACTAAAGATGGCTCTCCGTATATTATTGTAGGTCATGAGCCATTTTCTGTTCATAATAAGTTAGATCAAAAAGTATTTCAATTTACAGATAATTTAAATTTTTATAAAGGTGATCATACTTATACAGTTGGATTTTCTTTTGAAAAGTTTCAGTTTGACAATTCATTTAATTTAACCAGTTATGGTTTTGATCTTTTTGGAAGTGTAGATATCAATAGTTTTGATGCAAATGATTACGTAGGAACTATTGCCAATGCAGAATCGGTTTTTGCAGCGAATAATGCTGTTCCGGATGGAACTCCTGGAGGTTGGGCTTTGGCCGAAACCAATGTTGGTCAAATGGCTTTTTATGTGCAAGATGAATGGAATGTTAATGAGAAATTCAAATTAACTTATGGGTTACGTGTGGATAAACCTTTGTTTTTTGATTCAGCAGACAAAGCACAAGATGTTATTGATAGAGGTTTTGTAGTACCGGGTATCCCTTATGTAAATCCTAATAATGGTGAAACTGTATTAATTGATAATACACAAATGCCAAGTAATGACTGGATATTCTCTCCAAGAGTTGGTTTTAATTATGATGTTAATGGTGATGATACGTTCCAATTTCGTGGTGGTTCAGGTCTTTTTACAGGTCGTTTCCCTTTTGTATGGTTAGGAAATCAAATTGCTGCACCTGATGTGTTTTTCTTACAGGCAGTTGATCCGGATTATAAATTTCCTCAAGTATGGAGAACGAATTTAGGAGTAGATAAAAAATTAGAGAATGGTTTAACATTAACAGCAGATTTATCTTATACTAAAGATATTAATGGACCACATGTCCAAAACTGGGGATTATTACCTCCGTCAGGAACTTTGGTAGGTGTTGATAATAGACCTGTTTACCAAGCTTCTGACCTTATTAATAACGCCTATGTATTTACAAATTCTGATAAAGGAAGAATTTGGAATGCTTCTTTGAAAGCACAAAAATCATTTGATAACGGATTATATACAATGCTTGCATATAATTATTTAAATTCTAAAGATGTAAACTCCATCGAAGCAGAAATTACAAGTGATGCTTTTGCAGGAAATCCTATTGTAAATGATGTGAATGATGATAAATTGGGATATTCTAAATACGGAGATCAACATAGAATCATTGGTGTTGCTAGTAAAAAATGGACATATGGTAATGATAAATGGAGTACCTCATTGTCAACATTCTTTGAATATGCACAAGGTGGAAGATTTAACTATACTTATGGTGGTGATATTAATAATGATGGTTCAAGAATAAACGATTTGTTATATGTACCAACAGCAGCTGAGATTGGTTCAATGCAATTCTCTGGTGCGGGTCAAGCTGAAGCGTTTGAGGCGTTTATTCAACAAGATGATTATTTGAATGAAAGAAGAGGTCAATATACTGAACGTTATGCAGCAATTGCACCTTGGAGAGGAAAATGGGATGTAAAGTTTATTCAAGAAGTTAAGGTATCTAAGGATAATTCAATACAATTTAGTATTGACATCTTAAATGTAGGTAATTTAATTAGCTCTGATTGGGGGCTTGTACAGCAACCTAATGCTGTTCAACCTGTTGGTGTGACTTTTCTCGATGCTGATCCTGATCCTAATAGTTTTGTGCCAGATTATTCTCAAGCACCAATCTATACATTTGATGAAAATTTAAAAGAAACTTTTGGTTATGATTCAAGTTTATTGTCTAGATGGCAAATGCAGTTTGGCTTAAGATATATTTTCTAATTGATTGAAATTATTTAGTTAAAAACCGTTCAGCAATGAACGGTTTTTTTATTTTTGGGGTATTATAAGAGCAATTCAAAATTTAAATTGGTATTATACCTTTACAAGCTGAGTTTGATAAATAATACTATATAGATGAAATACAAACAGTTAACAAAAGAACAGTTTGAAGCACTGCATGAAGAATTTGCACATTTTTTGGCATCTCAACAAGTAGATGTTGAAGAGTGGAATAAAATAAAAAAAGAAAATCCTGAAGTTGCCGACGAGGAACTGAATTTATTTAGTGATGTTGTTTGGGATGATGTATTAAATAAGACCAATTATTTAGAGCATTTTTCTAAACAAAATATCAATCTATTTAAATGTGATAAAACTACTATTTCTAGAATAGTAGTTCAAATTAATAAGAAAGATTTTGATTTTTTTAATGATACTGACTATAGATGGTTTATAGATAATACCCAAGATAAATCTATCCATTTTTATAAGGGTGAAAAAAAATTTGACAATGACAGAAATGCTGAAATATTTGATTTAATCCAAAAAGGAAGTGTAATTGCTGATGGAAAATTATTTGAGGGAATTTATAAATTAATAGCTTAAATTGAGTACTCAATGTTATGTTTTTAACTTGTGATACTTGAACCTACATTCTATTCAAACTAATAATAAAATTATTGATTGTCCGTTAAGATTCATAAATTTACAACGTACGTCATTCTGAATTTATTTCAGAATCTCATGATGATGTAATTCAATGCGATAAGATGAGACCCTTAAACAGGTTCAGGGTGACGTGATTAAAATATGACCAAAAATAGATATACATTAAAACTATAAAAGAAATTAAACATGTTAAAAAAAATAGGAATTGGCTTATTGATCATTTTTGTGGCTATTCAGTTTTATAGACCGGCCAAAAATGTTTCTGAAGTAACTTCTGTAAATGATTTTTTAGAAGTAAATAATGTAAGTAAAAAATTGTCTAAAATGATTAAGACTTCTTGTTACGATTGTCATTCTAACAATACTAATTATCCATGGTATGCAGAAGTGGCTCCACTTTCTTGGTGGATAGCTCATCATGTTGATGAAGCTAAAGAAGAATTGAATTTTTCTGAATGGAATGCTTTTTCTGAAAAGAGAAAAGAGAAGAAACTAAAAGAAATGATTGAAGAATTAGAAGAAAAGGAAATGCCTTTAAAATCATATTTACCCATGCATCCTGAAGCTGAATTGTCTGATGAGCAAATTAATGAGCTAACAACATGGGTTAAAAGTTTAAGAAAATAATAACCTGAGTTCGGTTAATAATAAGAGTCTACGAAAAATTTAATATAAATGATTCCCCGATGCCTGCCCGACTTGGTGAGGGGTTGTCACAACTTTATGCGGCCATTTCTGCGGACGAAAGCCGCGAGTCTGCCTGACGGACGAGTAGGTATAGTCGGTTTCAATATTTTTTTACTATCTATTAACCCCTTATGTATTTTTAAGAAAATTTGTCAATTCGAGTGAGTTTTACGAATGAAAAGGAGTAAAATTAGTATTGTGAATCAAGTTTTCCTAAAAATTGAACGTCCAAACAATAATCGAATTCAGGTTTATAGCTTTAATCTACTTTTTGTTTCAATGGCTTTTAGCACTTTTCTACCTCTATTTACATAACCTGTAGTGCCTGTAGGAATATCTTTTTCAATAATTAACGCTAATTCAGTGTGTATCCAATTGTATTTTGTTCCTAGAAGATATAAGGTTTGCATGGTATATGCCTTAACTGCTGTTTTTTGATGCCCTATCATCCAATCAAACCCTGCTTCAATAATTTTTTCAAGATGTTTTTCAAGTATCATGTTTGAGTAGAAAATATTGGTCTTAGTAAAATATTTAAGCATTAATAATTCGCATATTTTGGCACATGGTCTAATACTTCCTTCAAGATTAACTTTATTGATTAGCTTACAAAAAAAGTCCAGATGAGGAATTATGATCTTTAAATCCCTTTTACAAGTTAATTCAAAGATTCTGGCTGAAAAAGTAGAATTTTTATCATCTACACTATTCATATTATCTAATAATGTAGCTATATATGACGGATTCTTTATACAGGAATTGACAAGTAGATTCCTATTTTCTAATTTATTTATCCCTTTATGAAGCGTTTTTATAAAAATTTCCTTATCCATTTAAATAATTTTTTATCAAAATATCAACGCCTATGGTTGCTTTTTCAGGAATGACAATTAAATTATTGAAGCTGTTCTTATTAACAGATGGTTTAGGATCAATAAAATATATTGGAGTTCCGGGTTTTATATAATTCACAAGACTTGCAGCAGGATAAACTTGCATTGAAGTGCCAATTATGATAAGCATATCTGCTAAGGCTGCTATCTCGATGGCACTTTCAAGCAAAGGCACTTCTTCACCGAACCAAACAATATGGGGGCGTAATTGCGACTGTTTTTCACATAAATCACCAATATGTATATCTTTCGAATAATTATAGATCAAATCAGGGTATTTGGTACTTCTGGCTTTTAATAATTCTCCATGTAAATGAGTAATGTCTGTACTTTCTGCACGCTCATGTAAATCGTCTACATTTTGAGTAATTATAGAAATATCATAATTTTTTTCTAATTGGGATAGCATTATATGAGCAGCATTAGGCCCAACCTCCAATAACTGCTTTCTACGTTTATTATAAAAATCTAGTACCAATTCTGGATTATTGGCAAAGCCTTGAGGAGAGGCTACTTCCATGATATCATGGCCTTCCCAAAGTCCACCAGCATCTCTAAATGTATTGATACCACTTTCAGCACTCATTCCAGCTCCGGTAAGTACAACAATTTTTTGCATAGGTCTAATTTTGTACTAAGATAAATCTTTCCTAGAAAGAAAGCAATTTTTTTGTATAAGTAGGAAGTGTTTGTACTGTTGATATTAGATTGATTTAATGAGTTAAATCTTTATAAGGCAGTCACTTTGAGAGTTGAAAAAACTTTACGTTCTTTGCACGAAACCAGTTAATAAATGAACAGAGAAGATATAGCATTACTCAACTATTTGCAATCATTTTTAACAGATAGAAGAAAAGCAACCTTTGAACGAGTATTGTCACAAAGAACCAAACATTTAACAGTAGTTCTAGAGGATATATATCAAAAATATAATACGAGTGCTGTAGTGCGAAATTGTGATGTTTTTGGAATACAAGATTTGCATATTATTGAAAATAAATACAACAGTTATGTGTCTAATCAAGTGGCAAAAGGAGCACAAAAGTGGATTGATTTTCACGAATATAATCAACGGGAATATAATACCAAAACATGTATAACTACTTTACGTGATAAAGGCTATCAAATAATTGCTACAACGCCACATAATGATTCTTGCTTATTACAAGATTTTGATGTTACAAAAAAATCAGCCTTAGTATTTGGTGTAGAAAAGGAAGGCGTTTCAGATTATATAATGAATGAAGCTGATGGATTTTTAAAAATACCAATGTACGGTTTTACCGAAAGTTTTAATATTTCTGTAGCTGTTGCCATTATTTTACAAGATCTAACTACCAGATTAAGAAAATCAGATGTTAAATGGCAATTATCTACTCAGCAAAAAGATGAAAAACGATTAGATTGGTGTAAAAAAACAATTGGGAATGTAGATCAAATTATAGAACGATTTTATGCTAAATAAAAGAATCTGTCCTGACTTCTATCAATAAAAAAAGTCAAGACAAATTCAATATGGTTATAAAATTTATAGCACTAAATCAATTTTTTTACACCTTTTTTGGTCATTGTATTGTCAAGAATTTGAAATATTTGTTTTTTAGTTTTTCTATATTTTTTCAAGAAATTATCAATTTCAATTGATAACTTTTTGTGTGTGTCAAAATAATGAATATTACTGGTTACACTTTTACTCTCAATTAAGATTGAAAGTTTGTTGTTGTGATCTCTAATTAATTTGTAAAGGGTATTTGCCGTAATTTTTTGGTCAGAAATACCTTTTACCAAAGCGGTTGTTTTTTTATTGAAACCACCATCTAAAAGTTGAATATAGTTAGCACTTAATAATTGAATGTAATTAGAACTTAATAAATTATTTAAAAAGCGTATTTCGTCTTTAATAAAATCAATTTCAGAAATCCATAATTTAGAATCATTATGTAATTCTTCTGCACTTTTCAATCTGCCATACCAATCTTTTTTAATTTTTGTTTTCATTTTATTTTTTTTTAGATGTGTTATACCAAATTAACTTTAAAATAATAGTTCAGCACTCCAAAATCAAATTGGTATTAAATTAAAAAAAAGGAGGCGATTAAGCCTCCGGTACTCTTTACAGATTAGCTTATTTTAATTACTTTTTTTGGTAATTCTTTAGCCAATTCTTTTTTTAATAAATTAAGCTTCAATACACCATTTTTGTAAATAGCTTTAACTTCTTTGTCTCGATTAATGCTTTCTGGTAATCTCAAAGATCTTTTGAAAGAATTATAACTAAATTCTCTACGTAAATAACCTTCTTCATCTTCTTCCATTTCTTCCTCCATTTCAGCGGAAATATGAAGTCCGTTTTTGTCAATTGTTACGTTAAAATCATCTTTAGTAAAACCAGGAGCAGCAAGTTCAACTTCAAAGTTGTCATCATTTTCTTTAACGTTCATTGCAGGCATTAAACTGTCTTTTGCAAAGAAATCGTCATTAAAAAAGTCATCTGCATTTAAAAAATTTGTCAACACAGATTTGTTCCAAGGGAATCGTTCGTTAAATTTAATAAGTGACATAATTGTTAAATTTAGAATTAATAAATCAGTTAAATAATTTAATAAAACTAAATATAAAATATTAGAAGGGCAATGATATATATCAGATAGGTATTATTTTTCTGTTAAAGTTATGATCCGACTAATTGAGAATACCTTTTAAATATTCAAACAACTTAAGTTTGGTATTTCTATAGTGTTGTATATAATTGAACATTTTTTTTGCTAGCTCTTCATGCCGAATGATATAATAATTATCGCAGTTTAAATCATTACATTCTATCATACCACTTAATTCCTTTTTAAGTTTAAATATTTCATCATCTAAATTAACCTTTTCTTCTTTAAAATGATTTAGCTCTTTTAAAAACAATTGAATCTGTTCAAATAAATTTGGAATCATATTATTAAATGGATATGTCTTTATCAGTTGTTCTAAAAAGGGAATTTCAAAAGCAACAAAATTGAGGTCTTCATTCCATAATGAAATCTCAAAGTTTAATTCATCAAGACTTCTATCCCGATAGAAAGTTTTATATTTTATTGCTGATTTCATAATTACAAATATTAAATAACATTCAAGTTATGTTTAAAATATTGAATTTGAAATGATAATTATCACCTCAAAGATATACTTGAATAGTTTATCATATTTATCATCATTGTGGGTGTAAAAAAGGTCTATTACCATAAATATATGACGAATATCATTGCGTAAAACTATATCAGAATATAACTTTATAAAAGTGAAACTCTAAATTAATATTTTATGAAAAATTTTATTATTGTAATCTGTTGTTTGGTGTGCTGTTCATTGGCTTATACCCAAACGCTAACCGATATAGATTTGATTTCGCCTTTTCATGATGACCTTTCTGCAATTAAAAAAGGAGCATATTGGGGCTTTATGGATAGAGATGGTGTTAAGGTAATTGAATTTAGAGACGATTTAGTAATTCATACAAATGATGATGATACTATTGCTTACCCAAAATTCTATAATGGTAGATGCATATTTAAAAAATTAGTCGATGGTGAATACCACTATGGTTATATTGATAGACAGGGTAAAGAAATAATAGCAGCTCAATATCTAAATGTTACAAATTTCATTAATGGATTTGCCATTATTGCGACACATTCAAAGGACACTATTGGTTATAATGAGGTATTAGGTATGCCTATTTTTGCTTCTAAAATAGAAGAGTACATTATAGATACTTCAGGGAAAGTAGTTAAATACTTAGATAATTCAAGAAATTTTGTTCCTTCTAATGTAAAATCTGAAAACACGCTTAGGCTTAAATCAAAGTTTATTGCTCCGGGTCTAGTTGCTGTAAAAAATAAAAATGAAAAATGGGAAATTCATAAATTTTAAATAAATATAAATTATTATGGCACTTAATTTTAATCAATTTGCAGTAGAGGCTAATAACTTTTTAAAAAATTATACCAAAAAGTTAAATCTTGATGGAGACACTGAAAAAGGTGGGCGTATTTTATCTTCAATCTTACACGGATTACGTGAAATAATTTCAATGGAAGAATCTTTACAATTGATGGCGCAATTTCCAATGTTTTTAAAAGGGGTTTATGTTAATGGATGGTCTGGTGGTAAAAAAGAAAAAGTTAAAAATATGACCGAATTTATTGACTTAATTAGAAAGTTTGATGGGGCGACATCTATTTACGATTTTGAATCTGATGAAGTGGCAGAAAGTTATATTATTTCAACATTTATAGCTTTACGTAAATATGTTTCTTTAGGAGAATTAGAAGATATAAGAACGGAATTACCTAAAGATATTAAACATGTAGTGTATCATAATATAATGTTCTAATCCGTGTCTAATTACCCAAAAAATGTAGTCATGAATACTGCTGAAACGTATAGAGAATTAGAAATTAAAATTGGAGCCATTAAATTAAAAGGAAATTTGAGATTAGCTCATACCAATAAGGGTATTATATTATTTTCTCATGGTAGTGGTAGTAGTAGGTTAAGTTCAAGAAATAATTATGTAGCTAATTTATTATTCGAAAAAGGATTTTCCAGTTTTCTTTTTGACTTACTTACAGAAAAGGAAGATGTAATCTATGAGAATAGGTTTAATATTGAACTTCTTACAGAAAGATTACTAAAAGTAACCAAATGGATAAGTAAATATCATAAAACCAAACATTTGCCTATTGGATATTTTGGTGCCAGTACAGGTGCAGCTTCAGCTTTATGTGCAACCGTTGAGTTGGGTAGTAAAATTAAGGCGATAGTGTCAAGAGGAGGACGGCCAGATTTTGCCATAAAAGCATTACACAGGGTTCATACACCAACACTTTTATTGGTTGGTGGTTTAGATAAGGTAGTTATAGAATTAAATAAAAAGGCTCAGGCAGAAATCAGCGGTAAATGTGAATTGAAAATTATTGAAGGAGCTTCACATTTATTTGAAGAAACGGGTAAATTGGAGCTTGTTGCTAAACATTCAAACGAATGGTTTAAAAAGTATTTGGTTTAATAAAAATAGTATGAATTATGTTTTTAAACAGGACAGAAGCGGGTTTGTTACTTACTGATGAACTTGAAAGGTATAAAAATAACAAGGATGTTATCATAGTTGCCATTCCTCGAGGTGGTGTGCCTTTGGGATATGTTATGGCTAAAAAGTTAAATTTAGCATTAGAAATAGCATTGTCAAAAAAAATTGGACATCCATTTCATAAAGAGTATGCCATTGGTGCAGTTACATTAAAAAACAGAATTTTGAGTGATGCGGCCGCAGAAGTTTCTAAAATATATATTGACGAAGAAACGGGAGAAATAAGAGAATTATTGAATCAACGATACACCTCATATTACGGTAATAAAATACCTTTAAATCTAAGCGATAAAATAATAATAATTGTTGATGACGGAGTGGCTACCGGAAATACATTAATCTCAAGCATACAGCTCATTCATCAGCAACAACCTAAACAAATTATTGTGGCATTACCCGTGGCACCACCATCAGCACTAAAGAAAATAAAGGCATTGCCATTTGTAAATAAGGTAATTTGCTTACTCATACCAAATAATTTTCAAGCAGTTGGTCAATTTTATCAAGAGTTTAATCAAGTTGATGATAATGAAGTAATTCAATTGTTAAAAGAAGCCAACCTAAATTATACAAATTCATAAAAGTATTATTGACAATCATTTGTGGTTGTAAAATTGCATTTTTGGAGTACCTGTTTATCTCTACTTCCATTTCTATATATTGTAATACCCTTGAGTTTATATGTCCATGCTGTCCAATAAATTTCTGATATTTCTTTTATCGTTGTTTTTTTAGGTAAGTTTATGGTTTTAGATACGGCATTGTCGGTGTATTTTTGAAAAGCTTTTTGATGTAATAAATGATAATTCCATGGTATTTCCAGACTTGTTTCGAATATTTTTTTTATGTCATCAGGTAGCG
>Ga0209633_10004858_pt1 | contig 11987 bp, 9 predicted proteins | sample Cruoilmetagenom1_FD_187290 | JGI IMG/M metagenome (GOLD analysis project Ga0209633, IMG submission 187290) | Oil polluted marine microbial communities from Coal Oil Point, Santa Barbara, California, USA - Sample 1 (SPAdes) (version 2) | ecosystem: Environmental > Aquatic > Marine > Oil seeps ... | reverse complement strand
AAAGTACGAGCTGCATCACGGCGTGCGTATTACCGACGCGGCCATTGTCGCCGCCGCCACCCTGAGCAACCGCTACATTACCGACCGGTTCCTGCCGGACAAGGCCATCGACCTGATCGACGAGGCGGCCAGCCGCCTGCGCATGGAGGTCGATTCGAAACCGGAAGAGATCGACGAGATCGACCGCAAGCTGATCCAACTGAAGATCGAGCAGGCGGCCTTGCAGAAAGAAAGCGACAAGGCCTCGAAGGAGCGCCTGCGCAAGCTGGTCGGCGAAATTGGCGATCTCGAGAAACAGTCGGAGACCTTGACGGCCCAATGGCAGGCCGAGAAGGACACCCTGGCGGGGTCTCAGAAATTGAAGGAAGAACTGGACCATGCCCGCGGCGAGCTGGAGATCGCCCAACGCGAAGGCAAGCTGGAGCGGGCCGGCGAACTGGCCTACGGCATGATCCCCGATTTGGAGCGCAAGCTGACCAAGGCCGACGAAGCCGGGCAAGGCGGCATGCTGAACGAGGATGTCACCGAGGCTGAAATCGCCGGCATCGTCTCGCGCTGGACCGGGGTGCCGGTCGACAAGATGCTGCAGGGCGAACGCGACAAGCTGTTGAGCATGGAAGATGCTCTGCGCGCTAAGGTCATCGGCCAGGAAGAGGCGATCGTCGCCATCTCGAATGCGGTGCGCCGCGCCCGGGCCGGCCTGCAGGACCCGCAACGGCCGATCGGATCGTTCGTGTTCCTCGGTCCCACGGGGGTCGGCAAGACCGAGTTGACCAAGGCCCTGGCCCGCTTCCTGTTCGACGACGAGGGCGCGATGATTCGCCTGGATATGTCGGAGTACATGGAAAAGCATTCGGTTGCGCGCATGATCGGCGCGCCCCCCGGATATGTCGGTTATGAGGAGGGCGGGGCGCTGACCGAGGCGGTGCGCCGCCGGCCCTTCCAGGTCATTCTGTTCGACGAGATCGAGAAGGCGCACCCGGATGTCTTCAACATCCTGTTGCAGGTGCTTGACGATGGGCGCCTGACGGACGGGCACGGCCGGGTCGTGGATTTCCGCAACACGCTAATCATCATGACTTCGAATCTGGGTGGCGATATTCTGGCCGCGCAGCCGGACGGCGAAGACAGCGGCGCCGTGCGCGAGCAGGTCATGGAGGTGGTTCGCGCCGCCTTCCGCCCCGAATTCCTCAACCGGCTGGACGAGATTCTGCTGTTCCACCGGCTCAGCCGGGCGCAGATGACCGGCATCGTCGACATCCAGATCGCCCGCCTGGCGGCCATGCTGGACGACCGCAAGATTACCCTCAACCTGGACGGTCAGGCCCGCGCCTGGCTGGCCGACCGGGGCTACGATCCAGTCTACGGTGCCCGGCCGCTAAAGCGCGTCATCCAGCGCGAATTGCAGAATTCCCTGGCCGGCCTGATCCTGGAAGGCAAGATCGGCGACGGCGATACGGTCGATGTAAGCGCCGACGGCAACGGTCTGGTCATCAACGGCGAGATTGTGCAAGCTGCCTGAGCTAACCTGCGGTTCACGGATGGGGAGAGGGGCGTGAAAGACTGGCAGATCGCGCAAATGAACGTGGCCACCGCGCTCTACGCGCTCGAAGACCCGCGCATTGCAGAGTTCATCGCGCGCCTGAATGAGGTGAACGCCCTGGCGGACAGTAGCCCCGGTTTCGTCTGGCGGCTGCAAACCGGGTCGGGGAACGCGACCGACATTCAGGCGACGGATGATCCCCGCCTTGTCGTCAACATGTCGGTTTGGGAAAACGTAGAGGCGTTGTTCGACTTCGCCTACAAGTCCGCACACCGTCTTGTCCTACGCCAGCGGCGGGAATGGTTCGCGCCGCCGAAGGGGGCCTATCAGGTGCTCTGGTGGGTGCCGGCGGGTACCCAACCGAGCGTAGAAGAGGGCCTAGACCGCTTGCGTCTGCTGGATGAACAAGGGCCGAGCGCAAACGCCTTCACCTTCAAAGCAAAATTCCCGCCACCGGGCCTAGCCGGCGAGCCGGAAGACCTCAAGCCCGAACCGTATTGCGTGGGTTGGGATTAGGCGGGGGTAACCACCGTTCGTCATCCCGGACGGTCCGCTAGGGCCGATCCGGGATCCATCTCTCAAGCATTGTCGCGAAACTGTATCCCGGCTCTTCGCTTCGCTGCGAGCTGTGCTCGATCAATCGGCCTTGACCGTTTGGGCGATGCTTGGGCCGACGCCGCGTAGGGCGTCGGTTTCGGCTCGCTGGTCTTCGAACCGGGCCAGATCGGCGCCCTTTAGCTTTTCGCCTGACGCCAGCTTGATTTTCGACGGGTTCACCTGCTTGCCGTTGACCAGCACTTCGTAGTGCAGGTGCGGGCCAGTGGAGCGCCCGGTGGTTCCTACGTAGCCGATGATCTGTCCCTGCCGAACACGTGCGCCGGATCGGGCGCCTTTGGCGATGCGGCTCATGTGCGCGTAGGCGGTGTCGTAGGTCGAGTTGTGGCGGATGCGCACGTACTTGCCATAGGCGCCCTTGCGTCCCGCCTTGCGGATGGTGCCATCGCCGGCGGCATAGATGGGGGTGCCTTTGGGGGCGGCGAAGTCGGTGCCCCGGTGCATGCGCGTGTAGCCCAGGATCGGATGCTTGCGCATGCCAAAGCGCGAGGACAAGCGGGCACCGTCGATAGGTGTGCGCATCAGCGTCTTGCGCACGGACTGACCCTTGCTGTCGAAGAAATCGCTGTAGCCGCTTTTCGGCGTGAAGCCATAAAGGTCCAGGCGCTTGCCGGATAACGTCATCGCGACGTACCGCACGTCGCCGGTCTTGGCTAGGGAGCCGTCCTCTTCCAGCTTGGCGTCATAGAGCACCTCGAACCGATCACCGGGCTGGATATCGCGCTGGAAGTCTACATCGAAGCTGAAAATCCGAATCAGCTCGATAAGAACCGGCGTAGGCACGCCTGCCGCGGATGCATCGGCGGATAGATTGTTCTCGATCTGGCCGGTCACCAGGATGGTTGTTTCCTGCAAGGGCCGGGCGATCGATTCGGCGACGAAGCCGTCACTCTCCGAGCGGATTACCCGGACGTCGCGCTCCACGTCCGGTTGCAGGTTGAGCGCGAGCAGCCGCGGCTCGGCGTCGGGCGTATCGGCGATCAACTCAACGCGTATTTCCTGTCCCGGGCGCAACTTGCGGGGGCTGAAGACATCGCGCAGGGCGGTGATGGCCTCGTGGGCTTCTTGCCGCTGAACCCCGGCGTTGGTCAGCATTTCCATCAAGGTATCGCCGCTGGCCACGCGCAGGTTGCGCGAGATGGGGGTTGGTTGCGGCGCCTCTGGTTCAGCATCGGCCGCGGACGCGAGCTGGCGCTCTTGGGGCCGCAAAAGCTGGTCGGCATCGACGATGGATAAGTTGGGTCCGCGCTGCCAAACGTCGGTCGGCCAGAGGGCGTAGATGAGGCCGCCAAGTAGCGGCAAACTGAGGAAGCCGGCAAGCGTCGCTGCTTTTGCGGACCATGCGAAGGGTTGAATTTGTAGCCAAACGCGTCTCAAGTGGGAATATCCCCCGTCACTTCGGCTACTTGCCTGGTCGTGGCGACCACCGAACTCGGTCGCCCGGATTCATTCGGTCTTGATTCCTTAAGGATACTAGCAAGACATTCGTTAACATTTCTTAACCGAGGCGCGTCACTGTACGTCGATTCGCATCGGTATATCGAAAATGCGGGTGCGACTCGCGCCTGTCAACCGGCATTTCCGCGGCAAAATCGTGGCGCTGGCATGGCGGTCGCGGCGCGGATTATAGTCGACGCGGCGAACGGCGACTCAACATTCGACTGGCCCCGAAGGAAACAGCATGCTTCTGCACCACTGCACCTGGCGCGAGGTCGAGGAACGGCTCGCACGCGATACGGGAATCATCATTCCCATCGGCTCGACCGAGCAGCATGGGCCCAACGGGCTTGTCGGTACGGATGCGCTCTGTGCCGAGGTGGTTGCGAAGGGCGTTGGCGAGGCGGCGGATGCACTGGTCGCGCCAACGATTTCCGTAGGCATGGCGCAACACCATTTGGCCTTTCCCGGCAGCATGACCCTGCGGCCCTCCACCCTCATCGCGGTGGTGCGCGATACGGTGCAGTCGCTCGCCCGACACGGCTTTACCCGAATCTATTTTCTCAACGGCCATGGCGGTAACATCGCCACGGTCAGCGCCGCGTTCTCCGAGGTCTATGCGGAGAGCAGTTTGGATGGCGAACGCCGCAACGCACCAAGCCTGCGTTGCCGCCTGAAGAACTGGTACGACAGCCCGTCCGTGCGCCGGCTCTCGAAGGAACTCTACGGCAGCGCGGAGGGCAGTCATGCCACCCCCTCGGAAGTGGCATTAACGCAATACGCTTTTCCGGAAAGCATCAAGTCGGTGGAGATGTCCCCGGCTATCGCGCCGAACGGGCCCATTCTCGATGCCCTGGATTATCGCCGCCGGTTTCCCGATGGCCGGATCGGCTCGAACCCGGTGCTGGCCTCGCCCGAGGCCGGCAAGCGGCTCTATGACGGGGCGGTCACCGATCTGACCGCCGACTACCGCGAGTTCCTGGCCGCGGACTAGCACTTATACCAAAGCAACAGCGAGAATGCGGCAGAGCCGGTCGATGTCTTCCTCGTCATGATAGAGGCCGAATCCGAACCTCAACCTGTCGCCGCGATAGTCGGTAATCACATTTTCCGCCAGCAGGCGTTGGTAAATCGTTCCCGCCTCGGGCGTGCGGAAGGTCAGGAAATGGCCGCGTTCGGTAACCGATACGGGCACGACTAGCTGGTCCGAGTTCAACGTCCGCAAACCCAGTTTCGTCAAGCCATCAATGAATCTGCGTTGTAGGGCCTGCACGTGTGCGTGGATTGTGGGCACGTCGATGCCCGTCTCGGTCAGCCAGTCGAGGACGGCGCGCAGACGGTACAGGCCGACCGGATCGAAAGTGGCGCCGAGAAAGCGGCTGGCGTCCGTAGCGTAGCCAACTTGGCCGTCATTCGCCCCCTCTAACGCGGTGAAGGCGGCATACCAACCGGTATCGCGCGGCCGTGGGCAGACGCCGGGCGGGGCGTGCAGAAACACGGCACCTTCTCCGGCCATGGCATATTTGTAGCCGCCGGCCAGATAGAAGACGCGGTTGGCGACGGCGGCAAGATCGGTCGGCAAGGCAAGGAACCCGTGGTAGCCGTCGATCGCAATAATCGCATCGCTTGCCGCTACGGCATCGACAAGGGCGGTGAGATCGGCCACCGCGAACCCGGAATCGTAAAAGACCTGGCTGACATAGACGAGATCGGCCTCATGGCGCGCGGCCTCGGCAAACCGTTCGGAGAAACTGGCGAAGGGTTCGGTGGGAACGCGGTGGACGGTCGCCATTCCCGCCTCTTCCAAGCGGTGCATCTGGCGGGCGAAGGAGTGGAATTCTCCATCCGTTGTGAGCACCCGGATCGGCCGGTTGCTGGGCAGGCACGAGAGCAAGCGCACAAGAAAACCGTGCGTGTTCGGGCCGAACGTGAGGCTGCTGGGATCGGGTAGCGCCAGCAGGGCGGCGATATGTCCTTGCACGGCGGGCCAGATGTCGGCGAAGAGGTGTGCCCATTTTCGGTCCGCCAAGCGCGCCGCGTCGTTCCAGCACTGCATCTGCGCTTCGTAGGTCACATCCGGCCACGGGTGGTGGCTATGCGCGGCGACGTGCAGGCGGTCGGGATCGGCGGTGAAGAAGCGGCGGAAGTGCGCCTTGTAGGTCACCCCGACTCCCCTATGCCCGTCTCTCCGGAATAGGTGTAGCCCATGGCTTGGCGCATGGCCGTCGGCAATTCCGGCAGGCGCGAGCGCGGCATGAAGAAAGTCGAGAGGGCGAAGAGGTCGCCGAAGATACGGTGCCGCTCCGCCGTCTGGCGCAGATAGTCATGGCCCGACGAGCCGCCGGTGCCCACCTTGCGGCCGATCATCCGCTGCACCATCAGGGCGTGGCGATAGCGCCAATTGGTCAACGTCTCGTCGATGTCCATGAGGCCGCTGAGCAGACGGAAGGGGAGCTGCAGCACCGGCTCGTTACGGTAGAGGTTGATGAAGATCGCCGCTTGCAAGGCGCGCCAGGACAAACGCCAGACCCCTTGCGCCACCAACTCACGGTGCTGTGCTTCATCGAAGATCGATTCGAACCGCACGCGCGAGGCGGCGATAGCCCGCGTCTCGGCCTCGATCTCGGCGGTGCTCAGCGCCGGGTTGGCGCGCACCAAGGCGGCGTCGCTATCCAGCATGTCCTCCACCGCCTGCCGGTAGACAGCGCTGAAATCGTAGCCGGAGCCGTGTAGGAAGGGCGTGCGCTCCAGCCAACGCTCGATCAGATCGGACAGGGACGGTTTGTCGGCGGCTGCTTGCAAGCGCTTGCGGTCGGCGGCGGCCAGGCGCGCGTCGATGGGCCGGCCCTCGAAGGTCACCCGATCGTCCTGGCGCAGGCCTAGCCGGGTTTCCATCAGGCGGAACTGTAAGCTTTGAAAGCCGGAGGCGGGGACCAACAGATCGCGGAAGTCGAGGAAGTCCATGGGTGTCATGGTCTCCAGCACGTCTAACTGTTGGATCAGCAGCCGTTGCACCGCCACGATTCGCTCGATGCCCTGTGCCACCAAGCCAAGGTCGCGGTCGTCGGCGCGCGGACCGGCGAAGAGCGTCTCGATACGGTCGATCTCAAAGAGGATTTGCTTGAACCAAAGCTCATAGGCTTGGTGCACGATGATGAACAGCATCTCGTCGTGCGCCGGGCGGCCCTGCATTTCGGAACGCCGCACTTGGCAATCGAGCAGGCGCTCGAGCTGCAGGTGTTCGGCATATGTCAGCGGCGCATCGCGTTTTGCCATCTGTATATCCCCCAATCGGCTCGCCGGGCGACTCGGGACCCTCCTTGGGGCCCTCGCGGTGCCGCGGAGATTCTAGCACAAGACAAGCGGCATTCATGGCTTGCCGTGAGCGTGTTGATGGATTCTCGAAGTGTGCCCCTTGCCATCGCCAACCTTGCCCTGACGGCACTGCCCATTGGGTGCCTTGCTCGGCGCCGCATTGCTGGCCGGTGGCCGGGCATCCGCACGGGCTAAGTTGGCGGCACCAGAATGAACCCGGAGGGCGGTCGGCACGCATGGTCCTACATCCGGCCCTTTAGGTAAATGCAATGAATCTGGGAACAAATAGTCACTTTATGATATGTTTGGACCCGAACACGGCGGAATTTGACAGGTGGCGAATAGCGTCCTTGTGAGTATTCACCATGGATCCTGACTATGACCTCAAGGCGTGCGGGCGTAGAATGGGTGGGTACGCCGATCCATTAGGTGAGGGAAGTTAGCATGGCAAGAAACCGAGTTTGTACGTTCCTGGTGCTGCTTAGTTTTTTCTTCGGTGCGGGAACGGCAGCGGCGGCTGAACTTCGCGGCACATTGCTAAAGATCCAGCGCTCCGGGACCATCGTCATCGGCCATCGCGAATCGTCCATTCCGTTCTCATTCCTGAACGGGCAAGGCCAGCCGGAGGGCTATTCCATCGATCTGTGCCTGCGAATCGCCAAGAAGGTGAAGGATGTGGTTGGCCGGGCGGACCTCAAAGTCGATTATGCGCTGGTCGATCCGAGAACGCGAATCCCCTTGGTCGCAAATGGCACCGTCGATATCGAATGCGGATCGACCACCAACAACCTGACGCGGCAACAGCAGGTCGATTTCGCCAATACGACCTTCATCACCGGCACGAAGCTGTTGGTGAAAAAGGACTCGGGCATTCAAGACATCGAAGACATGGGCGGCAAATCCATCGCTCTGACTCAAGGCACGACAAACGAGCGCGTCATCAAGGCGATCGCCGCGCGGCAGAATCTCGACCTCAGAATCCTACCGGTGAAGGATCATGCCGAAGGTTTCCAAGCGCTGGAAAGTGGCCGCGTCGATGCCTATGCGACCGATCATATTCTGTTGCACGGCTTGGCAGCGGGGTCCGAATCGCCGGATAATTACGAAGTGGTCGGCCGGTTCTTGTCGTACGACCCATATGGCATGATCGTGCGGCGTGACGACTCGAGCTTCCAACTGGTGGTAAATACAGTGCTTGCCGATTTGTTCCGTTCCGGTGAGATCGATGCCATCTACGCCAAATGGTTCGACCCGCTGGGTGTGCCGCAGACCGATTTGCTTAAGGCGGCATTCCAAATCCAGGCATGGCCGAACTGATCCGGCGGGCGCCCCTATCTGATTCGCCGTGCGGTATTAAATTGAGACTGGCGTATGCAAGGTAGTTGGTTCTCCGCGGTCATTGTTTTCGGGCTTGCCGGTGGATTCTCCGCCGAGGCCGCGGAGCTGCCCGAGGCCGATTTGCGGGAGATGGAACAGCTCCTGGCCCAACTAAATTTCGATCCGGGAGTCATTGACGGCGAGGTCGACGACCGGACGCGAACTGCGATCCGTCTATACCAGGAGTTTGCCGTCCTGCCCGTCAACGGCGAACCCAGCGCCAATCTGTTGCGCGAGCTTCGCCAGGTTTCCCAGGTTTATGTGGAGATGCGCGAGGCCGCACCTCCCCCGGCACCCGAGGCGGCACCCGAGGTGGCGGCGGACGCCGAGCCGGACAGCGCGGCAGAGGCCGAGGTTGCCGCAACAGATGCGCCACAAGACGCGGTCCCGCCCGAAGCGGCCCCTAAGGCACCCGAACCCCCGCCGGCCACGGAGGCCGCCACGGAGCCCGCCCTTGGGCCCGCCGTGGAGCCCGCCACGGGGCCTGCCGAGAAGCCCGTGATAGCCGATGCTGGGGCAGCGGAGCCGACGGAACCGGCAGCCGATTCTGACGTGGCCGATGCCTTGGCGTCCCCGGCGAAGCCAGAGCCAGAAGCGGAACCGGAGATGGCCGAGGCGGTCGAACCCCAGCCAGAAGTTGCTCCCAAAGCCGCCCCCGAGGTGACCGAGCCGCCAGGGGCGCCCAAGGCCGAGGTTGGCTTCAATCTGACCGGCATGATCGCGCGGCTGAAGCAGCGGGACGAGGCGGCGGCGTCGGCAGTTTCCGCACAAACCGCGCGTGCCGAACCGGCCGCGCCGGTTGCGAAGCCCGCCGCCGCGGTGGATCGTGCTAGCTATGAGCGTACCTTGATTTGGAAGGTGCAGCAGGAACTTAAGCGGATTGGTCTCGATCCGGGCGCGGCCGATGGCAACATGCGGGTGCGGACTAGAGATGCCATCGAAACCTACCAGCGGGCGCGTGGCCTGCCCGCGAACGGCCGGGTCACCGAGGAGTTGTTCGCCCGCTTGAAGGTGGAGGCACCGCCGCCAGGGCCAGCCGCCCCCCGGCCGCCAGGCGATGCCGCGCCGCTCGGCTCCGTCGCGCCACAGTCGGCCGGTATCGGTGTAGCGCCAAGCAACGGATATCAGGCCTTCAGCGCCGGCTATGGCGTTGCCCAGACGGGCGACTACGGTGCCGCGGTTAAATTGTACGACCAGGCCATCGACGGCGGCGACCTGGCGTTGGAGCACCTGGCCGCGGCCCTCTACAACCGGGCCAACGCGTACCAGTACCTGGGTGTTCTGGACAAAGCGATCGAGGACTACAGCGCCGCCATTGCCAACAAGCCGGGTTTTCCTGCCGCCTACTACAATCGCGGCTTCGCCTTGGATATGAAGGGCGAGAAGCTGCGCGCAGTCGAGGATTTCCGCAAGGCGCGCGATTTGGGACTACAACGGTTGGGCATCCGCTCGCCTGATCTGCCACCACCGTTGCTATAGGCAGAGCGCCAGGCGGGCGCAGACGAGGAGCCCGCGCGATGCCAAATATTCTCGACCGGGTCCTCTGCTTTCTCGGGTTGCACGACTACGCGCTGACCGATGCAACCTTCAGCTTCGGCGCCCCCGGCGGTATCAGCAAGCTGCGCTGCCGCCGCTGCGGCAAGATAAAAACCGGGATGATTTAGGCAAGCTCTGCCACTACTGGCGTTCCGGGGGCGATGTGTTACGTTGCCCGGCAACGGCGTGGAACGGCACTTATGGATCCAAAATTTCTTGAACACCTGCGGCAGGAAAGCCGTGCTTTGCGTGAGCAGGGGCTATTCAAGGACGAGCGCGTTATCGCCTCGCCTCAGGCGGCGGCAATTCGTTTGGAGGATGGCCGCGAGGTCCTGAATCTGTGTGCCAATAACTACCTCGGCCTGTCCAACCATCCGGACATGGTCGCGGCGGCGAAGGCCGGTCTCGATGCCTATGGTTTCGGCATGTCGTCGGTGCGCTTCATCTGCGGCACGCAGACCGTGCATCGGGCCTTGGAGCAGCGGATTAGTGCCTTTCTCGGTATGGAGGAGGCGATCCTCTATTCCTCCTGCTTCGATGCCAACACCGGCTTGTTCGAGACACTTTTGGGCGAGCAAGACGCCATCATTAGCGATGCGCTCAATCACGCCAGCATTATCGACGGGGTTCGCCTGTGTAAGGCGCGGCGGCTGCGTTATGCCAACAACGACATGGCGGAACTGGAGACGCAACTCAAGGCCGCCGCCGACTGCCGCTTCAAGCTGGTCGCGACCGACGGGGTTTTCTCCATGGATGGGGTGGTCGCCAATCTGCCGGCCATCTGTGACCTGGCCGAGCGATATGGGGCGATGGTGATGGTCGACGATTCCCATGCCGTCGGGTTCATGGGCGAGAACGGCCGTGGCACGCCCGAGCACTGCGGCGTCGAGGGCCGCGTCGATATCCTTACCGGCACCCTGGGCAAGGCCCTGGGCGGTGCCTCCGGCGGCTTTACGGCCGCGCCGGGCGAGGTGGTGAGCTGGCTGCGCCAGCGGTCGCGGCCTTATCTTTTCTCCAACAGCCTGGCACCGGCTATCGCCGCGGCGTCCCTCAAGGTTCTCGACATGCTCCAGGGCAGCGATGATCTGCGTCGACGACTGAGGGAGAACAGCACCTATTTCCGCGCGCGTATGACCGATCTCGGCTTCACCCTGGCAGGGGCAGGGGCGGGGGCAGGGGCGGGGCATCCGATCATTCCGGTCATGCTGGGGGACGCCAAGCTGGCCAGCGAGATGGCCGAGCAACTGCTCGCCGAGGGTATTTACGTGATCGGCTTTTCCTATCCGGTGGTCCCCGTTGGCCAAGCGCGCATTCGCACGCAAATGTCGGCGGCCCATAGTCGGGCACAGATCGATCAGGCGATTGAGGCTTTCGCCAAGGTGGGGCGCGCACTCGGCGTTATACCGCCTGCATCTGGGGGCAAAGCATGAAGGCGCTGGTCAAAAGCCGGGCCGAACCGGGGATCTGGATGGAGGACGTGCCGGTTCCCGAGATCGGCCACAACGACGTTCTCATCAAGATTCGCAAATCGGCGATCTGTGGCACCGACATCCATATCTACAACTGGGACGCCTGGTCGCAGCAGACCATCCCGGTGCCCATGACCGTCGGCCACGAGTTCGTCGGCGAGGTGGCCAAGATCGGCAGCGAGGTGCAAGGGTTCCACATTGGCGAGCGGGTGTCGGGCGAGGGGCACGTCACCTGCGGCCACTGCCGAAACTGCCGCGCCGGGCGGCGCCACCTATGCCGCAATACGGTGGGGGTCGGCGTCAACCGGCCGGGCAGCTTCGCCGAATACCTGTGCTTGCCGGCGGCCAATGCTTTTCCGCTGCCGGATGATGTGCCGGACGAACTGGCGGCCATCTTCGATCCGTTCGGCAATGCCACCCACGCGGCCCTGTCCTTCGGCATGGTGGGCGAGGATGTGCTGATCACCGGGGCCGGGCCCATCGGCATCATGGCGGCAGCGATCGCCCGGCACGTGGGGGCCCGTTTCATCGTCGTCACCGATGTGAACGACTACCGGCTGGACCTGGCCGCCAAGATGGGCGCGACGCGGGCCGTCAATGTCGCCGATGGTAGCCTGGATCAGGTTATGAGCGAACTGGGCATGGCCGAAGGCTTCGATGTGGGGTTGGAGATGTCGGGCAACGTGCAGGCCTTG
>Ga0209633_10004857_pt1 | contig 11987 bp, 13 predicted proteins | sample Cruoilmetagenom1_FD_187290 | JGI IMG/M metagenome (GOLD analysis project Ga0209633, IMG submission 187290) | Oil polluted marine microbial communities from Coal Oil Point, Santa Barbara, California, USA - Sample 1 (SPAdes) (version 2) | ecosystem: Environmental > Aquatic > Marine > Oil seeps ... | reverse complement strand
AAAGATTTTGGATTTTTTGTTGAAAGAAATAACTTACTGATTTTACGATATCCTTTTTTTAAACATATTATAAGATGTTAAACATCGATTGTCAAAATAAAATATCAGCTTTCTTTAAGGAAATTACAGAATTTGCTTTTATATTCGGTTCTGCCGACACAAAAAATTTCACCGAAAAAAGTGATGTCGATATTGCTGTTTGGCTTAAAAAATTTCCTCTTTCGGTTACTGAAATCACGGACATAAAATATTTAGCGGAAAAACGTGTTAATTTTGAATATGATATCGATTTAGTTATTTTAAATAGTGCAAATATTATTATCACCAATCAAATCATTACAAAAGGCAAATTAATTGTCAATAATAATCCCGGATTTACGGATAATTTTATAATTACGCGTCGAAGTCTGTATTTAGATTTTAAATTTTTTCGTGAAAATCTTGAAAATAACCTAAAAACAAACATATTATGAACGATATTATCTTATCGAAAATTTCGTTCATTAAAAATTGTTTGAAACGAATTAAAGATACAACAAACATGAATCCTGATAATTTAAATACTGATTTTGACACACAGGATGTTTTTATTCTGAATTTACAACGAGCGATACAAGCAACTTTTGACATCACAAACTGTCTTATAAAAGAATATAATTTAGAATTACCCGTAAATTACAAGAGCGGGTTTGAAATTTTAGAAAACCATCATTTTATTGACGGTAACATTAAAGAAAAAATGATTAAAATGGCCGGCTTCAGAAATATTGCCGTTCATAATTACGAATCAATAAATATCGAAATCTTAAAATCAATTTTAACAAATAATTTACAGGATTTTGAGAATTTTTATATGCAAATTTTAGAAAAAGAATAAAGAAATCACCCGAGAATCAAAAAGAAACGGATTTTTTGTTAAAAGAAATAACTTACTGAAAATGAGCAAGGATATTCTGCAAAAACAGACTGAAAATTGGTCAATGATTATTAAACCGAAGCGACATTGGTTTGATATTAATTTAAAAGAACTCTGGGCGTATCGTGATTTAATAGGCTTGTTTGTCAGACGAGATTTTGTTGCCAAATACAAACAAACCATTCTCGGTCCTTTATGGTTCCTTATTCAACCCCTGTTAACCACCATCATGTTTGTTGTTGTTTTCGGGAATATTGCAAAACTGTCTACCGACGGTTTGCCGAAAATCCTTTTTTATTATTCCGGTATTGTCGGATGGACCTATTTTGCCGAAAGTTTAAAAGCCACATCCAATACCTTTGTAACGAATGCCAATATTTTCGGAAAAGTGTATTTCCCGCGATTAACATTGCCGATTTCTGTTGTAATCTCTAATTTGGTTCTTTTTGCCATTCAATTTATCTTTTTACTTGTTTTTATTGCTTATTATTATTTTCTCGGTGTCAGCATATCCGTAAACATTTACATCTTATTATTACCCGTTTTAATTATTATGACTGCCGGCTTAGGCCTTGGTTTCGGCATTATAATCTCCTCTTTGACAACAAAATACAGAGACCTGACATATCTTGTTGCGTTCGGGGTTCAACTATGGATGTATGCAACACCGATTATATATCCTTTATCGAGCCTTTCCGGAACCTATAAAAAACTCATTTTGTTAAACCCGATGAGTTCAATCGTTGAAACCTTCAGATATGTTATGCTGGGATCCGGAACCATTAATTTCAATCAATTATTATACAGTTTTATCGTTATGATCGGAACTTTGCTTGTCGGAATCCTTTTATTTAATAAAATTGAACAATCCTTTATGGATACGGTTTAAAAAATTGAAGCTTATATTATTTGAATAAAAATGAAATTACGTTTATCTTTACATCGGATTAATTTTGTACTTATATGTCTGATCGTGTAAATAACTTAGAAAATATATCAAAGCACCTTTTTTGGGACATAAACACGAATCTCTCGGATAAAGAAAAAAACAAAACAATTATCATTGAGCGCGTTATCAACCGGGGGGATATTAATGACGTTAAGATTATTATCTCGGAATACGGGCTTGAAACCATAAAACAGGAAATTGTAAAAGCGGGTTTTTTAGACAAAAAAACACTTAATTGGGTCAGTTTATTTTTAAACATTCCGAAAACAAAATTCAGATGTTACAAAAAAACACAGTCGAAACAAGTGCACTGGAACTTTTAATAAAACTACAGGCAGATAAAACACTTAATGCGTTTCATCTTGCCGGAGGGACCTCACTTGCTTTGCAAATCGGTCACAGAAAATCGGTTGATTTAGATTTGTTTTCACAAACAGATTTTGACACAAACTTCTTACTTGAATATTTAGAACAAAACTTCAAGTTTAAAGCTGACTACACTGCACAAAACACATTAAAAGGACGTATTAACAACATAAAACTTGATTTAATAAGCCATAAATATACACTCGTTAAACCAATAATTAATACAGAAAATATCCGTTTATATTCTATTGAAGATATTGCGGCTATGAAATTGAATGCAATAGCAGGTAACGGAACACGGGCTAAAGATTTTATTGACATCTATTTTATTCTGAAAAAACACACCCTTAAAGACGTGTTATGTTTTTACAAAACAAAATATAAAGAACGAAATTTGCTGCATGTTGTAAAAAGTTTAAATTATTTTGATGATATAAATAGCCAAGATTGGCCTGAAATGATATTAGAACAAAACCTAAGTCTACAGAGGGTTAAAGAAAATTTGGAAAAACAGGTTCTTGATTTTTCTGAAACCTTATAAAGAACCCTTTTTTTGCAAAATCTTTTTGATTTGTAAAGAAGCTGTTATCTTTACACCCGTATAACTAAAAATGCCGAAAGCTAATTGCCAAAAGCCAACAACAATGAGCGATATAGCCGTAAAATTAGAAAACATATCCAAGCAATACCGCCTCGGTGTGGTGGGAACCGGGACGCTCAGCCATGACCTTAACCGTTGGTTTGCTCGTGTGCGCGGCAAAGAAGACCCAACCCTGAAAATCGGACAATCTAATCAATTGGCACAAACCGGCGGAGATTATGTTTGGGCATTAAAAGATATAAACCTTGAAATAAAGAAAGGCGAAATTCTCGGTATTATCGGGAAAAACGGTGCCGGAAAATCAACCTTACTAAAGCTTTTATCCCGTGTTACCGGACCTACAACCGGACAAATAAAAGTTAACGGAAGAATTGCCAGTCTTTTAGAAGTCGGTACCGGCTTTCACCCCGAACTCACCGGACGAGAAAACATTTTTTTAAACGGTGCCATTCTCGGCATGCGTAACCGGGAAATAAAAAAGAAACTGGATGAAATTGTTGACTTTGCCGGTGTTGCCAAATATTTAGACACTCCCGTAAAACGATACAGCAGCGGCATGTATGTGCGATTGGCCTTTGCCGTAGCTGCTCATTTAGAGCCGGATATTTTAGTGGTGGATGAAGTATTGGCCGTAGGCGATGCCGAATTCCAAAAAAAAGCCATCGGGAAAATGCAAGATGTTTCAAAAGGCGAAGGTAGAACCGTGCTATTCGTGAGTCATAATATGAACTCTATTAAACATTTATGTCAAACAGGGATCTTACTTAATAATGGTAAAATTATCTTTTCAGGGGAATCTGCAGAAACGGTCTCACAATACACCTCATTAAATAGTGATTCTAATGATAAAATATCAGAAATAATAATAAACCCTTCCTACACAAAACCAATTGAAATTACATATGCTTCATTAGTTAATAAAAAAAATATACGTAACAGCCTTTATGATATAAATGAGCCTGTTATTTGTAATATTGAATATTTTATTAATGAAAGAATAAGCGGCGTTGCTTTAATTGCAGATCTTTATAAAGACGACATGCTCGTTTTTAGAACATTTGACAGTGATGAAAGCCCTATTTTGCTTGAAGAAAGAGAACCTGGACATTATCAAACAAAACTGCTTATTCCAAGGATTTTAAAAGCTGGGGTTTATAGCCTTGCTATTCAGGTTACAAGGTTACGTGCCGGGGTTATTGATATTCTAAAGCATAAACTACGTTTTACAGTTGATGAGAACTCTATTGATACAGGATATAAATCATATGCCATGTCTCGTCCGGGATTTCTAAAAACAAGTATTGAATGGCAAACAATAAAGAAATAAATTATAATAATTAATCTAATTATAAATAAATATGATTCCTTTATTCAAAAAGTATTTACATAAGTTAAGAGCATTTTTCTTATCTCCGGTATTAACGAAAGAACATACGATTAAGCCCAATCAAGTTGAACAAGTAATGCTTTCGGTGAAATATAAAGAGCTTTATAACTCCGGTTTCCCTAAATTTGAATTTAAAGACATCGGTTTCCAAATTTATTCGCAATGTGAAGAAGATGGGATTCTTCTTTACATTTTTTCAATAATTGGCACAACAAATAAAAAGTGTGTTGAAATATGCTTAGGTGATGTTTTAGAAAGCAACACAACAAATTTAATATTAAATCATCGTTGGGTAGGCTTATTGTTCGACGGTTCATCGGAAAATATTAAAAAATCGAACAATTTCTATAAAAACAACCAAAATACTTATTTGTGGCCGCCTAAATCTATTTGCAAATGGATTACAAAAGGTAATATAAATAGTATTATACTCGAAAACGATTTTCACGGAGAAATTGATTTTTTATCTATAGATATTGATGGAAATGATTATTGGATATGGAAAGAAATAAGTTGTATATCCCCCAGGGTTGTTATTGTTGAATACAATCATTTATGGGCATACGAAAAGTCGGTTACGGTTCCATATGCAGATAATTTTAAAGCAGAGTTTTCTGAATATGGCTCAGACTATGCAGGTGCATCCCTTATGGCATTTATAAAACTTGCAAAAGAGAAAGGTTATCTGTATATTGGATCTAATGAAATCTCTACAAATGCGTTTTTCTTGCGAAATGACATCCAAAATAAATGGCTCCCGGCAAGAGATCCTTCAGCTTTTTTCAGCCACCCAAGGGCTGTTTTTGGTATGACTAAACGGTTTGATTCTATAAAAGAGAAACCATGGGAAAATGTATAGCTTAATGTATTCTACAACTTTTTTTATCCACTTACAATTAATAAATGAATATACTAATCTCTTTTAAAAATACACTGAAAAATTTTATTTCTTTTTCTATTAACCTTCTTTCTAAGCTCTTATTTGTATTCTATAGTTTTAAGAAAAGGCAAAAAATGTCAATAATTTGTCCTCCTGCAAGCGAAGGGAGCTTGGGTGATGAAGCTATTATTAATTCAATAACAACAGAATTAAAAAACAAAGGGCATTATGTTGCGATGTTACAATTTGTTAATAAAAATGAATATACCCACATAAAAACTGTCGATAAAAGAGTTTTATTGCCTAATTATTTTTCATCCGGGGGGTGGAAGGAAAGAATAAAGCTTATTAAAATTTTCTCTTCCTTTAAAAATTTTTTTTTGCTTGGAACAGATATGTTAGATGGTAATTATGCTGATTGGTATACCTTAGGGCTTTTAAAATTAACCCATCAAGCGGCTTTCTCCGGATTAAATGTAAGGGTAGTTGGTTTTAGCTTAAATGAAATTCAAGATCCAAAAAGCATAACTGCTCTAAATAATTTACCTAAGAATGTTAAATTATATGTTCGAGACCCGGTTTCCCTTAAAAGGGCACAGTCAGTTTTAACCAAACAAAAATTAGTATTAACAGCCGATATGGCTTTTAGGCTTAATCCTGTTGTTGAAAATGATAGTGTAAAAGAATATATGAAACGGATTCTTTCCTATAAAGAGAATGCATTTACAATAATAGGAATAAATATAAATCCTCAATTATTTCTGAAAACCAAAGATCTTGAAAATCTAATAATATCATTTACTGACGCTATTTCTAAAACATTTAACTATTTAAACTCTAATGTTGCATTTGTTCTGATACCTCACGATTTCAGAAAAACCAATAACGATCTATTGTTACTACAAAACATCTATGACAAACTCAGCGAAAAAATAAAAAATCAAACTATATTAATTAAACATAAGGTTCTAGCTTCGGAAATAAAGTATATTATCGCTTATACCGATTTTGTTTTAACCGCTCGAATGCATGTTGCAATTGCTGCTTTAGGACAAAAAATACCAATCGCATGTGTTGTATATCAAGGTAAATTTGAAGGCCTTTGTAAGCATTTTGATATTAAAAACAATACGATTGAGCCTTCAGAAGCAATTATTCCGGATAAATTGTTTCAACTGATTAAAACATTAATAAACAGTAAAGAGACAACAAAAAAGTTGCTTGAAATAAACTTTGAGAAAGTGCAAAGCTTATCATTAAGAAACTTAGAATAATAAATTTTTATTTTTTGTAAATGATATTAAATGCCTCTTATAATTCATCAACCTTTTGGTAATTAATTTTATATAAAACTCAAAGAATGTATACTTTTGTTTAAGTTTATTAATTATGAAAAAAATACTACATATAATTCCATATAGTAACTTATATCCCCCCAAAAACGGTGGTCAGTTAAGATGCTTTCATCTTATGAACGAATTGTCAAAACACTCTTTAATTGATCTGGTTATTCTTCAAGACAAATTTGATTTCGAAAAAAAAGGTTATAGAAATAATAAAATAAAAATCTTCTCGCCTGATAATCTAAAAAAGAAACCGTTTTTTCAAAAAATAATCCCTGCAAAATTCTATAATGCAATTAAATACAGAATAATAACAAAATCGATAAGCGGTCCGGCAAACTCCACTGTTTTAGAGTTTTACACTATTATTAAAACCCTTAAAAACAACAAATATGATTTCGTTATTTTTGAACATTTAGAAACAATAAAACTTTCAAAAATTGTTAAAACTCTTTTCCCAAATGCACACCTGATGCTAGATGCGCATAATATCGATCATATTCTGTTAGAGCAAGAACAGAAAGCGTTCCCCGATAAAATTACGGTCCGAAGAATTAAAAACACTAAAAAAGCAGAAACAACTCTTATCCAATATGTTGACACTGTTCTTACTTGTAGCCTGAATGATAAAAACAAATTGACTAAAATAAATTCACCCTTATTAAAATCATTTGTTGTTCCAAATGGAGTAGATCTATTTGAAAAGAAATATGACTCGAATAAGAATAAACATAAAATAAAAAATATTATTTTTTGTGGAAGTCTTGATTATAGTCCAAACAAAGAAGGATTAATGTGGTTTTATAATGAGGTTTTTCCTTTAATACTTTCTAAACGGTCTGATATTATTCTCTTTGTTATAGGAATCGGAGGTAATGATAAAGTTTATAATGATTTAAAAAAAGATAAAAATGTTAACTTTGTTGGCGAAGTAGAGAATGTTCTCTCTTATTATTATGCTTCCGGGCTTGCAATTGTTCCCCTTAAATCCGGTAGCGGTACTCGTCTAAAAGTTTTAGAAGCAATGAGCCTTGGAAATCCCATTGTATCCACTGAAGTTGGTGCTGAAGGGATTGAATATTGCAATGGTGATGACATTCTTATTGCAAATAATAATGAAGATTTTGCTGACGGTGTAATTGAACTATTGACAAACAAAAATTTATTCACAAGAATACAAAAAAGTGCAAATAATCTTATCCAAAATAAATATTCTTGGAGTTTAATCGCTCAAAAACTTTTATCAACTTTAAAAAATCAATAAAAATGAGTGACAAAACTTTACTTTTTTCAACAAGAGATTTGAGAATTCCTTTTGAGTATAAAGATAACTATAAGGATGCTATAAATAGTTTGGGAGGGAATAGTGGAAATTTGCTTTTTTTTAACGCAATTCAATATTTCTTGGAACAAGCAAAAACAGAATTTGACGTTAATTGTTCGTTATCAAATTTTTTCACAAAAGAAGCAAATGAAAAGTATTCATGTTTTATTGTCAGTTGTGCAAATTGGATAAATTCAAACTCTAAAAATCTTTTAATAAACCTGGCTAATGATTTAAAAAACATAACAAAACCGGTTTTTTTTATAGGTCTTGGGGCTCAGTCAAATACATTGAATAATTATAATTTCATTCAACCGATACAAAATGAATTGTCAGTGTTTATTAAAGCCGTTTTAGATACCGGTGGCGGATTTGGTTTAAGAGGAGAATATACTGCGAATCTATTTAGGAGTCTCGGTTTCAATGAAGGCTATTCTGTAATCGGGTGTCCCTCTTTGTATCAAAATGGTAATAAAATTGAAATTTCAAATACTAAAGTGGAATATGAAGACTTCAAACCATTATTCAACGGAAAAATGTATTTGAAACAAGAATCTGCTGAAATCTATAAGTTCCATAAAGATAGTGAATATGTATGCCAAGATGATCTTTTTAAATTTTTGTTTTATCCTAAAGAATTAACAAAATTTGAAAAAAGAAGTATTCTTGCATTTTCTGATGAGGTGATAAATCTTTTAATTACCAAAAGGTTACAATTATTCCCTGAGCTTACACAATGGATTAGTTATTTGAACAGTAAGGGTTTTAATTTTCTTTTAGGAAATAGGTTTCATGGTAATGTTGTTGGTATTTTAAATGAAATACCGTCATTAATACATATATTTGACTCCAGAACTAGTGAATTAGCAGATTTTTTCAGGATACCAACTGTTCATGATTTTAATCTGTCAAATTCAAAAACAGTATATGATTTATATTGTAATACTGATTATACTAGTTTCAATGAAAATTTTCATAACCGGTTTGAAGATTTCAATAAGTTCGTTTCTAAAAATAACCTTCCTTTATCTGTTCCTAAAGAAAAAAACAATTCATTTATCGACTCTACATTTCAAATGCCTGATTACAAGCCTAGTGTGCTCGATGAATTATTAACAGAATATATTAATTTTAAACCAACCAAAATAATATCTAGGTTTTTAAATAAAAGAAAGCAATTTATTGTAAAAAAAAGAGATTTACTTTTTTAAACTAAACTCTAATATAAAAGAATATAATAATGGGAAAACCTTTGGTTAGCGTATTAATGACCGCATATAATCGCGAAAAATATATTTCCGAAGCTATTGAAAGCGTCATCGCTTCAACTTATCAAAATTGGGAGTTGATAATTGTTGACGATTTTTCGAAAGATAAAACTGTAGAGATATCAAAACATTACGAAACAAAAGACGATAGAATAAAAGTATATGTCAATGAAAAAAACCTCGGCGATTACCCAAACAGGAATAAGGCTGCTGCTTATGCTAATGGGAAATATTTAAAATACGTAGATGCCGATGATATGATTTACGCTTTTGGTTTGGAGCTACTTGTTTATTATATGGAACAATTTCCGGATGCTGGATATGGGCTTTGTTCTTTCCCGCAAAACATTGATAGAATTTACCCTTTTCTGCTTTCCCCTAAAGAAGCTTATCAAAGACATTATTTGACCAAAAAGGGGATTTTTCACAGAGCTCCTCTTTCTTCAATTATTAAAAAACATGTTTTTGACTCTGTTGGAGGGTTCTCCGGGAAACAATATCTTGGTGATTTTGAAATGTGGAATATTTTGTCACAAAAAGAATTTGTTGTTTTAATGCCTAGTGGTATCGTTTGGCACAGAACGCATGAGGATCAACAAAATACAAATAATGCGACAAATCCGGCTGTTAATTTCAAATATATTGTCCTGGAAAAAGAAATTTTAATTTCAAGAAATTGTCCATTATGCGAAAAAGATAAACAAATAGCCATCAAAAAATCAGAAAAAAACCAAGCTCGCTATATTTTACGACACCTAAAATCACACGGAATAAAAACTGCTTTACAGTTGCAAAAATTGTCAAATCTTACTAAGTTTGAAGTTTTTCCAAAAGCTTTTTCCAAAATATGAAAATGTTGTGTTCCCTTATAAAACACTCATGTTTGATATTTGCCTGAAAGTAACAATGTTAGGTTTGTCTTATAAAGAGTAAACATACAACAATAAAGCTTGGAGATGCCTGTTGGAAAATAAAAATATAATTATGGCAGAAGTTCCTGCAAAAAAATAAGCATATCACAACTATGGGTCTGAATAATATCATTAAATCATCTTTTTTAAAAATTACGGGATTAACTCTTTATAAAAAATTACCTTTTGGGTTAAATGTTTTTGAAGATCTCAAATTTAGGTTTAAAGGATACAATTTTCAAACATTCCTGGACGTTGGTGCAAATATTGGTCAAACAGCAAAATTGATGAGACAATCCTTTCCAAAAGCAAGAATTTTGAGTTTTGAGCCTTTTGAAGAAACATTTAACGTTCTGATTAAAAACACAACCCTTTTGAATGTTAATTGTTTTCGAATTGGTTTTGGTGCAAAAAAAGAAGTGTTAAGTGCTTTTGTAAATATCGACAATAAAAATTCGGACATGAATAGTTTGAATATTATAGAGCAGGATTCTGAGTCTGAAAAAATAAAAAAAGTGGAAGTTTCAATAGAAACATTAGATGAGTTTTGCAAGATTAACGAAATAAAATCAATAGATTATTTAAAAATTGATACGGAAGGGTTTGAGTTGAATGTCATTCGGGGAGCTGATGAGTATTTAAGGAATCAAGAAATCTCATTTATAGAATGCGAAGTCAGTATGAATAAAAATAATACTTTTCATAATGATTTTTGCGAAATTAAAACAATAATGGAAAGTCATAACTATTTCATTTTCGGTATTTACGAGCAGACACACGAATGGAAAACAAAACATCAAATTCTACGCAGAACAAATGTTGTGTTCATTTCTGAAAAAATCGTGAATAAATGGCTTTCTTGTAGTTTTAAACATTGTTAACTCAACTCCATTTAAAAAAGAATTCCTGCCAAAAAGATAAAAGAAGTCAATGCCTAAAGTTTCAGTAATAATCCCCAACTACAATTGCTCTCAATGGCTTCCGAAAGTCATTGAAAGCTGTTTGATTCAAAAACACTTACATGAAATTATTATTATAGATGATCATTCAACCGATAACAGTTGGGAACTATTAACCGATTTACAAAATAAAAACTCTGAAAGAATAAAAGTGTTCCAAAGCCCTTCAAAAGGAGGAAATAACGCCCGCAATTATGGGTTTTCAAAATCTTCGGGTGATTATATTCAGTGGTTGGATGCCGATGATTTTCTTTTACCGAGAAAATTTGAAAATCAAACACAAGTATTTGAAAAACATCCAGATATAGATATTGTATATTCTGATTGGTATTTAGACATATACGAAAAAGGGAACTCTTTTATAAAAAGAGAAAAACATCCGAAAGCACAATATTATGATTTTACTTATGAAATAATTGCTGATAATTGGTCTGTCCCTGCAAATTATCTTTTAAAAAGAAACATTGCAGAAAAATTACATAAAATTAAAGCATGGAACCCTGAAACAAAAAGAGGGCAAGACAGAGAGTATATTACAATGGCTGCATTATTGGGTGCAAATTTCTATTATGTTCCCGGTTACTATTGTGTTTACAATCGGTGGAATATAAATTCTGTTTCTGCATCACATACATATAAAGAACAGTGGGCACATCAACTTTTGCTGGAAAATCGGTTCAGAAAAAAAATTATTAAGAAAAATTATTCTAAAACCCTTAAAAAGCGTTATTTATCAATACTTAATGCCAATGTTATAACTGCCTGTTTTTATAACAGAAACCTAACAATTTTAAATTCTTTTAGCTTTTTTAATATTAATTGGTCATTTATCGATTGGAAAAAACACCCCTTTGTTCCTTTTATATATCTTTGGCAACATCTAAAGTTTTATGTTAAAACATACTTTTATTTATTATTTTAACAATTCCGAAAATTTCATCAAATTCTATGAAAATAATAATAGCCGGGAATTTCAGTGCAGATGCAAGTATCGAAAGATATTATTACAAATACCTTTCAAACTATGCAGATGTTGAATATATTGATACATCAACAGATTTTAATGCTGATATAAAAAAATCC
>Ga0209633_10004855_pt1 | contig 11988 bp, 12 predicted proteins | sample Cruoilmetagenom1_FD_187290 | JGI IMG/M metagenome (GOLD analysis project Ga0209633, IMG submission 187290) | Oil polluted marine microbial communities from Coal Oil Point, Santa Barbara, California, USA - Sample 1 (SPAdes) (version 2) | ecosystem: Environmental > Aquatic > Marine > Oil seeps ... | reverse complement strand
GTCTTGATAAGATCATCTGCAATCCGGGTGACAGGAACAGTGATGGCGGATGCTGCTGCGGCAACTGTAACTGCTGATAATCACCCAGCTAAATAAAAAACCGGTTCTGTCTGAAACAAAGCGGACCGGTTTTTTTTATTAATCTGATTATTTAGAAATTATTCTGCCCGTATGATGATCCTTTCGCTCCGGTATTTTTCCATCGCCGGAAGTGTGTTTGCGGCTGCACAAATAAGCAGTGCTCCAATAATGATGACAACTGCAGCTGTTATTATCCTTTTTGACATGAAACCTCTTTTTTTTAAATATTCTGTATTGTACCGTTTTTTACTGCTTCAGCAGTTTTATCATCGGTGAAAGCCCTTATAAGCTCAATTGAAAACTCGGCACTCGTTCCGGGGCCCCGGCTGGTGATTATATTGTGGTCAACGACTACCCGTTCGGTACTGAATTCGGTTGAAGCACCGAAATGCTTCTCAAAGCCGGGATAGCATGTGGCCTTCCGGCCGTCGAGTACGGTCGTCCCGGCGAGGATAACCCCGGGTGAGGCACAGATGGCGGCAACGATTTTACCCTGCCGGTTGTAATCCTCGATCATTGACAGAATCCTGTCCTCTGCCGCGATATTAGCTGCTCCCGGCATTCCGCCGGGACAAATTATACCGTCGTAATCATCACCATCTTCAGGTCCGGTTGAAGTATAAAAATCGGCGAGACTTGTATCCGCTTCAATTACTATTCCGTGAGCACCTTCAATACGATTCCCCCCGATTCCGACAGTCGTAACCTGTACTCCAGCCCGTCTGAGAAAATCTATCGGAGTGACAGCTTCAACCTCTTCAAATCCGTTTGCTAAAAATAAAAGTACTTTTTTCATATCGGCTCCTTTTAGTTGCCCGCCATGGAGGGAACTAAATTGGACATGGATGTTCAATTTAGTTCCCTCCAGGCGTAATCCATCATCCGCTCGGTTTCATCCCAACCGACACATTCATCGGTGATCGAGACTCCGTAGGCGAGTTTACTTATATCAACAGCAATCTTCTGATTACCTTCGAAAAGATTGCTTTCTATCATTACACCCTTTATAGAATCATGCCGTCTGCGCTGCTCAAGAACCGAACGAAGAACCCTGAACTGCTTCTGATGCTTTTTCCCGGAGTTCGCATGGCTGCAGTCAACAATCATGGAAGCCTCCATATTGTTATCCTTAAAAAGATCTTCGGCTTCTTCAACTGTTTCTTCATAATAGTTCGGTCCGACGACTCCACCGCGCAGAATCAGATGTGTTGCTTCATTTCCTGCTGTACTGAGTATACAAGTACGCCCGTCGTCATCTATTCCAAGAAAACTGTGCGGACTTCGGGCTGATTCAATTGCATTTATTGCCTTTTCAATGCTTCCGTCGGTTCCGTTTTTGAATCCCACCGGCATGGACAGGCCGCTTACCATATTTCTATGTGTCTGACTCTCGGTTGTCCTGGCGCCTACCGCGGCCCAGCTGAGCAGCTCAGCCGTGTATTGCGGGATAATCGGATCAAGAACCTCGGTTGCCGTAGGCAGCCCCATATTGGTAATCTTCTGAAGAAGGTTTCGTGCTTTTTTAAGGCCCATATTAATATTGTATGAACCGTCTAGTTCAGGATCAATTATCATTCCGCGCCAACCGACCGTTGTACGCGGTTTTTCGAAATAAACCCGCATTACAATATAGAGACTGTCCTCATATTTCAGACGCAGTTTATTAAGTTTTTCAGCGTATTCAAGTGCTGCATTTTCATCGTGTATTGAACACGGGCCCGTAATTGCAAGGAAGCGCTTATCTCGTCCTTCAACTATATTCTTCACTATTTCACGGCTCTTAAAAACAGTCTCACTGCTCTTATCAGTCATAGGAAATTCAGCCCTAAGCTCATCCGGTGAGATTGCCCGTTCAACTGTCAGGATTCTCAGGTTATTAGTCTTTTGCATAGTGTTTCAAGCTTATCGGTTATATAGCTTAATTGCAAGCAACGGGTTCACCCTTGCGGCAAATTACCCATTCGCCCGGCCACTGCAGATGTTCTTCTATATCTGCAGTTAGAATAGCAGGTGTATTATTCGTCGATGACAGGTGGCAGAAATAAACCTTAGTCAGCTTCGAGCCTTCTCTCATTCCCGCTTCATTGAGGAAGTGCACCGCCTCAGTATTGGAAAGATGTCCCTGATTCGAGGCTATTCTCTGCTTCAGAAACAAGGGATAAGGCCCCTCATGAAGCATCTTCTCATTGTAATTGGCTTCGAGAAAAAGGATGTCAGATTTCGAGGCAAGCTCAAGCATCTCCTCACTTACTGCCCCAGTATCAGATATTATCGTAAAAACAAGGCCGCCCAGCTCAAAGTGATAGGAAATTGAGTAATCAGCATCGTGCGATGTCTGAAATGCCCTGAACCGGAAATCTCCCTCAGTATAGAAGAGACCCGGCTGTATATCCCTTCGTTTATAGAAATGAGTTTTCAGTTTTCGGTTGACATTTAAATCTTCATGCACGATAACCGGAACGCGGAGCTTCCTCGACAGAACCTCAATTCCCCGAAAGTGATCCTCGTGAGAATGGGTAAGAAGGAGGTACTTCACATTCTCTGTATTAAAACCGAGCTTTACTGCCCGCTCAACGGCCTGTTTTGCTGAAAAACCGTTATCAATAATTATAGCGAAATCGTTGTATTCAAAAATATAGGAATTTGCGGATGAACCGCTTCCGAGAACCGCGTACTTTACATTGTCATTATTCATAATTATCTTAAAGTCCCAAAATTTCTTTCCATGCATCAGGATCAAATCCAAGCACTGCCCTGTGTCCGTCACGCACAACCGGTGTTTTCATCAGGTCCGGATGCTCTTCAATCTCCTCCACGGGATCAAATTCCATATATGCCATGCCTTTTTTCTTATAGATTTTAGACTCCGCATTTATCAATTCATCCGCACCGATTGCTCTCACTATACTGCTTAGCTCTCCGCTGCTTAAAGCTCTCTGATTGAGGTCGACAAAATAATAATCGATGCCTCTTTCCTTGAAATATCGCTCGGTTTTTTGCGTTTCTCTGCATTTTTTTGTACCGATAATTTGAATACTCAAAACTGTTCTCCTATAAAAACACCTGCATGGACTACGAAGTAGCACCCTAGGTATGCAGGCTATTGAGATGAAGTTTAGAAGCGAAAACTGCAAGGCAGTTTCGCTTTTCAAATTTCAAAATAACAAAATTAAATGGAGGTAATTTTGTTATTCCTCCCGCCTGAATCTTAAGTTTGACTTACTGCTTTAACTGTGTTACTACATTATGCAGGAGTATAACATGAGACCATTAATAAAAGAAATACTGTTAATGAAGCCTGATACTGAACCAAGAACAGTATATGGATGGGTGAGAACTAAACGTGATTCAAAAAACGTATGCTTCTTTGAATTATCCGACGGGTCATGCCTGAAAAACCTTCAGGTTATCGTTGATAAAGAAAAATATAATCCCGAAAGTATTCTTGCAAAACTCACGACAGGTGCTGGACTTGAAGTAGACGGCATGCTCGTAGAATCGCCCGGTCAGAACCAGGCGGTTGAGCTTCAGGCATCTGAAATCAAAATCCTTGGTGAAGCTCCGGCTGAAACCTATCCGCTGCAGAAAAAACGCCACAGCTTTGAATTCCTGCGCGAAATTGCCCATCTGCGCCCGCGCACGAATGCTCTCGGAGCTGTTACCCGCGTACGAAGCGCAGCCAGTTTTGCCGTACACCGCTTCTTCCAGGAACGTGGTTATTATTACGTTCATACACCGATCATCTCCGCAAGTGACTGTGAGGGTGCCGGTGAAATGTTTCAGGTTACAACAATGGATATGAACGAGGTTCCCAAAGTAGACGGCAAGGTAGATTACAGCAAAGATTTTTTTGGTAAAAGCTCTTCCCTTACTGTAAGCGGCCAGCTTGAGGCTGAGATATACGCGCTTTCACATTCGAATGTCTACACCTTCGGACCGACCTTCAGGGCAGAAAATTCCAATACAGCCCGTCACCTTGCCGAGTTCTGGATGATTGAACCCGAAATGGCATTCTGCACCCTCGAGGGTAATATGGATGCGGCAGAAGAATTCATCAAATATGTTATCAAATATGTACTAGACAACTGTGCCGAGGACATGGAACTTTTCAACAAGTTTATCGAAAAAGGAATTGTCGATTCTCTCAAGTCTGTAGTTAACTCAAAATTCTACCGCGTTACTTACACCGAGGCGATGAAGGAACTTGAGAAGAATGCTGACAAGTTTGAGTTCAAACCATCCTGGGGAGTTGATCTTCAGTCTGAGCATGAAAAATACCTGACCGAACAGGTTTTCAACGGGCCGGTAATCGTCACCGACTATCCCAAGGATATTAAAGCCTTTTATATGAAAATGAATGAGGATGGTAAAACTGTCAGAGCGATGGATGTACTCGTACCCCGTCTGGGTGAAATCATCGGCGGAAGCCAGCGAGAGGACAGCCTCGAAAAACTGACAGCCCGCATTGAAGACATGGATCTTGAGAAGGAAGACTACTGGTGGTATCTCGACCTCCGCCGATACGGCTCGGTTCCGCATTCAGGCTTCGGATTGGGATTCGAAAGACTGATTCAGTATATGACCGGAATGCAGAATATACGTGACGTCATCCCGTTTCCAAGAACCGTTCATAACGCCGAGTTTTAATAATCAGCTGCTGTCACAGCAGACATCTTTCGAGCAGGTTGTGACAGCAGTATAATGTGCCGATATCCGTTTTCAACGGGATTTCAGCAGCTTTGTCAGTTCCCGGTCAAAGGCTGCAGCAAAAAGCTGGGTTTCACGACGGCCGAAGCTGCTCTCGCGCTCGGGCATTATACCTATTTCACGAAAGTCCTTCATCAAGTCACGAATTGAGAGACGCTCACGGATGTTTTCAGGCGTGAAGTGATTACCGCGATCGTTGATTACGACGATCCGATTTTCTACCAGCTCCGCGGCAAGCGGGATATCTCGCGTAACTGCAAGATCACCTTCAACAGCCCGATCAATGATGTACTGATCGGCTACCCCCTCACCCTTCCCAACAACTGCCATTTCAAGTATGTCCTCATCAGGGATGGGGATAATTGTATTTGCAGCAAAGACCGTTTTTATTCGCCGTTTAACCGCTGCTCGTGCGATTATTTCACGTACCGCCTGCGGACAGGAGTCAGCATCAACCCAGATAGTCATATAATTTATATCACACCTTTTCCGGTACCGATGCCCGGTACAGCACTCCTCTGCCGCTGAGGCTCAGCCTGCTTCCAAACGACGCAAAGGCCGTTTCACCCCTCTGTATCGAAATGTTTTCACTGCCGTTCTGTCCTCTGTCGTTTATGCCGATCTCTCCCTCGACACAGATGAATATGGACGGCAGCTTCGGTCCATAGTTATCGAGAGGCAGCTCGTACGTGCCGCCGACAAGCTCAACCTTAGACAGATAAAACTCAGGGGCTTCGGTAAAATATGCGGACTCGTAATTCGATATTTTAACAGGATTAAGGATTTCAGGCTTTCCAGGACTGAAGCTGAGCGTTGAGAGAAGTTCCGGCACATCAACGTGCTTCGGTGTAAGCCCGCCGCGCAGAACATTATCCGAATTAGCCATAAGTTCCATACCAAGCCCTTCAAGGTAGGCATGCAGAACACCCGCAGGCAGATACATCGCCTCGCCCGGCTGCAGGGTAACAAGATTGAGGTAGAGGGGGCTTACTATCCCGATATCACCGGGATAGAGTTCAGAGAGACGCATTATCCAGCGCGCACCCGGAAAATTGCTGTCCCGTTCGGATGCCTCAAGAGCATTCCCTATCAGTGCCGTCATCGCGGCAGCGGAAAGCTGCATCAATTCGGTAAAAAAAGCCTTCAGCGCCGCACTAACGCCCACTGCAGCACTGTCCCGGCTGCCGCCTGAGGGAATTGCCGCCGATGCCTCCAAAACTGTCACAACCGCTTCAAGCTCGGGTATCATGATCTTTCTGAAATTCACAGCAATCTCGGCAGCCGGCCTGAATCCACGCATGGCATGATATTCAGTCAAGGCACATATTATCTCAGGTTTATGATTATCATCCTTATAGTTACGGTTGAATGCATCAAGCTCAATTCCTGCGGCATTCTCCCGGGCAAATCCTTCCCGGGCCTGCTGAAGATTCGGATGTGCCTGAATCGACAGCGGGCTCCCCGCGGCAAGCACCTTGAAAAGAAAGGGCAGCCTTCCCCCAAAACCTGCTGCGGTTTCGGCACCGACTGTTTCATTCGGCGAGCTTGAAATAAGCTCGTTCAGCAAAATTTCCTGTCCTGAGCCGTCCACCGCAGCCGATGGTGATTTAGGATGAGCGCCCATCCACAGTTCCGCCATGGGTTCATTCTCAGGATTATCATATCCTAAAAGGTCGGACATAGTGCTAAGCGACCCCCATGCATAGTTCTGTATCTGATTAACTAATTTATAAACTGCCATGAATCAAAACTACAATAAACCAGCACAAATTTCCACCTTTATCATCAAATTATATATAAAGTGCAATCTTGTGCTAGTTCACGTTTTTTTATATATTTAAGCTTAGAAGGAATTAAGACCATCTATAGGAGTCAAGTAAGATGAATTTATCACCACTGCAGAAAGATCGCTATAATTATAAGCCGCATCTTCCTGAAATTCTAAAATCTGATGTAAGCAAAATAAGCATTGAACAGGGAGAAGCCACAGAGTCTATATCAGACAGAACTGAGCTGAAAAAGATGTTCCCTAATACCTATGGCATGCCTATAGCAAAGCTTGTTGAAACTGTTAATAGAGATGCCGGGAATAAGATCAACGTCGGAGTTGTACTATCAGGCGGTCAGGCTCCAGGCGGTCATAACGTTATTGCCGGTCTTTTCGACGGAATAAAGGCGGGCAATCCTGAATCCAAACTCTACGGATTTCTCGGCGGACCTTCAGGTCTCGTTGAAGACAGCAAAATTGAAATTACTGCAGGCTACCTTGATGGATACCGGAATACCGGCGGCTTCGACATAATAGGCTCAGGCCGAACAAAACTTGAAAGCGAGGAACAGTTCAACAGAGGTATTGAGGTTTGTAAAAAGAATGATATTACCGCGATTGTAATCATAGGCGGAGATGATTCGAATACCAATGCAGCAATGCTTGCTGAGTACTTTGCGGGTAAAGATGCAGGGATTCAGGTAATCGGCTGTCCTAAAACCATCGACGGCGACCTTAAGAATGAGCATATCGAAGCGTCATTCGGTTTTGATACAGCCACCAAGACCTATTCAGAGCTCATCGGAAACATTGAGCGCGATGCAAACTCCGCGAAAAAATACTGGCACTTCATCAAACTGATGGGACGTTCCGCGTCGCATATTGGACTTGAATGTGCACTTCAGACACAACCTAATTATGCAATTATATCAGAAGAGGTTGAAACTCATAAAACAAGCCTCACTGAGATTGTGAATGAAATTGCCGATTTGGTTGTTAAACGTGCCGACAACGATGAAAACTTCGGAGTCGTACTCGTTCCAGAAGGACTTATAGAGTTCATCCCCGAGATGGGCGCACTTATCAGCGAGCTTAACGATCTGCTTGCAGATAAGGCCGACTACTATAATACATTGAACACCTTTGAGGATCAGTCTGCATGGATTAACAAGAACCTCTCGAAGGATTCTTCATACGCTTTCTCATCCCTACCTAATAACATCCAGCGTCAGCTGCTGATGGACCGCGACCCCCACGGAAACGTTCAGGTATCACGAATTGAAACCGAGATCCTTCTCATCGAGATGGTCGAAGCAAAACTCAGCGAACTCAAGAGTGAAGGGAAATACAAGGGGGCATTCAGTCACCAGCACCATTTCTTCGGATACGAAGGACGATGTGCATTCCCGTCAAACTTTGACTCTGACTACTGTTACGCCCTTGGCTACACAGCCTTCACCCTTATTGCAAACGGCCTCACAGGCTATATGTCATCGGTAAGAAATCTCTCAAAACCTGCATCAGAATGGATTGCCGGAGGAATACCCGTTACTATGATGATGAACCTCGAGATAAGACACGGTAAGAGCAAACCGGTTATAAAAAAAGCCCTTGTTGAACTTGACGGCGCACCGTTCAAGGCATTCGCAGCCAAGCGAAATGAGTGGGCAGTTAAAACAAGCTTCAGGTTCCCGGGTGCTATCCAGTACTACGGTCCGGATGAAGTTTGTAACGCTCCTACCATCACACTAGAGCTTGAGCATCAGAAATAATATCAGATAAAGAGATGTCCTTCCCTTATCGGGTTGGACATCTTTTTTTATCAATTACTTTTTCTTCAGTCGATGATATACTGTTTTCATGAATGAGAAATACATCAGACCCAGCTGGGACGAATACTTCATGGAGGTATCCAATGCTATCTCCAAACGTGCAACCTGTGATCGCGGCCGCAGCGGCTGTGTCATAGCAAAAGACAGACAGATCCTTGTGACGGGGTACGTAGGCTCACCTAAAGGTCTGCCGCATTGTGATGAGGTCGGTCATCAGATGAAGAAGATGCTGCACGAAGACGGCTCGGTCACACAGCATTGTGTACGAACAGTGCATGCCGAACAGAACGCAATCTGCCAGGCGGCAAGGTGCGGCATAAGCATAGAAGGGGCAACTCTTTACTGCCGAATGACTCCCTGCAGAACCTGCGCAATGCTGATAATCAACTGCGGCATTACCCGGGTTGTCTGTGAAAAGAAATACCATGCCGGAGCGGAATCAGAGCAGATGTTTGCCGAGGTCGGCATCAGTCTTGAATATGTCAATGAAGAAGTTTTGAAATACGACGAGCAGTAAACAAGCATTGATAGCACATTCCTTGCCGTATTTCATATAAGAAAAACGCCCGGAATCACCCGGGCGCCTCGATTTTAATTTTCGTACAAATTATACAGATGCTGTCAAAGATATAATCTCAGTTTCTGTATATGTTTTTTCCTCAAGCGGAATGCCTTTGTTATCGTATACGCTAACTGTAATTTCCAGGGATTCTTCCCCTGTAAAATCAGGTTCAGTATCACCGCCGGTGATTGTTGCGCTGTTCACATACTTGAATGTTGCAAGATATTTTCCCGAGCAGCCCGGAGAAGTCAGAGAGAAGCCAACAGAAACGGCAAGACCGGTGTAGTATTCAACGCTTTCAATGTCTTCATAACCGCCCATCCCAAAGGCGGCTGTACCGTTACCGTTTCCATTAACATTAAGTCTGAAATCGTCAACGCTGTAAGGTACGTAAACCAAATTAACATCATCCCAATACTGATCCTCAATATCCGAGATGCCCAGCTCAATTTTTGCATCGAACTTTGCTGTTGCATTAGTCGGTTCATCTATATCGTCCAACTCAGCTTCTCCTGAGAATTGAATTTCATCTATTACAATTGTCATGTTTCCGTCAGTGAGTTCTTCGTTGGTGATCGATGCGCTGGCACTCGCTGTAGCCTTTCTCGATGCCGGAGCCTCAGGTGCGATAACCCTTGCAACATCCGGAGCGGCAATCTTCAACACATCAACTATTGCTTCATAATCGTCTCCGAGAATAGTTCTTGACGGCGCAGCATTACCCATCGCAGAAAAGGCAAGCTCCAGACCTTCTTCCAGTGTTGCCTCGGATGATACTGCTCCTGCAGTTTCATCATAATCATCAAGTTCCACAGCCTTTACATCCGGTGTGGACAGAAATACCGAGTCGAATACACTACTAATGGCATTACATCCGAAAAATGACATGCTCAGAAGTGCGATCAGTAACATCACGATCAATTTTTTTGTTTTCATCTTTTCTCCTATATATATAGGTAGACTGTAGCATAAATTTTGAATAATTCTATAATTTTATATATATTTTTTAACTAATCATCTTATCAGGACTTTTTTGAGGGAATCCTTAACTTTCGGTGATCAGGTTCCCGCGCCTGGCGGTATAGAATAGCAATATTACCAATTACCCTGATTAGCTCAGCATCAGTTGCTTCACATAGCTGCCGACTGAGTTCATCTTTACTTTTTTTATAGTCTATAAATTTCACCTTAATCAGTTCATGATGTTCAAGCATTTCATCTGTCTGTTTTACCAGAGCGTCAGTAAGCCCCTTAACCCCGAGTTGTACTGACGGTCTTATTTCATGAGCCAGTTTGCTAAGATAACTTCTTTGAAAACCTTTTAATTCCACGGTTCTTTCTCCATTAGGGGTATTACTACCCATTTTGCAGGATCTGCCATATCAGAGGCAATCATTCCAAGGCCCACTTCATCGGTAGTTTCGGCGACAAGAAAACCCTTCCCGCCCACATCAATTCGCGCGCCCTGCCCTGCAGTATCAACAGCCGCCATGGCATGACTGTAAACGGCCGATACCATTATAGCGGAATCAACACCATAATGGTTTAGCAGGATAATGTAAAGAAGTGCCCGGCTGTCACAGTCGCCGTCCTGAAAAGCTGCGGCGGCCAGCGGGCTTATAAGATCGGAGCCCCCCGTGCGCCTGTAGTTGAACTTCTGTACCCAGCTCAACAGGCGGTGCGGAGTATCTGCTGCGAGCTCCCGCGGTGTCAGCCTGGCTGAAAACCATGAATCATCATCTGCAGCATCGGTGTCGCCAGCGTTACCGGCGGAGCCCCTGCTTGATGAAGAAACCTCGCTCAGCCGCTCTTTAAGTAATGCCGCCGGGTAATCGAGGCGCGAATAATTGTCGCGATAAATTATGCGGTAGTAGCGCTTCCAGGCCTCGATACCCTCGTCGCTATCGGGTCTGAAATCACTGAGGATTGCCGCTTCGCGCTCGATTACAAGCTGGGAGGTCTCAACAGCATTAGCGTCGACAAGCCAATCAACCGCCTGATCTTCGAATACCGTCGCCGTTTGCTGCCGCTGCGGTTCGCCGAATGACTGCAGGTAATAACTGCTTACCGGGCCCGGGTTCAGCATGAGCACCGGCGACAGGGCGAAGGAATCCAGAGCGGAAAGGACGTAGTCACGCAGCAGCTCGGAGGCTTCGGTTGACGAAAACGACAGTATCGTCAAATCGAAATCATCTCCGTCGATAAAAAGTCCATAACCGGAATAATCATAACCGCCGCTGTTAAACTCAAGAAAACCGAAAACAGCCTCGCGTCCATAGAGGTCGTAGATGTCTCCTTCGGCTTCAGCATTGATCTCCGCAGTTACTCCGTTAAAAACGGCCCCGGCAGAATCATATTTATCTCCAGGATACATTTTAATCTGCATAAATGCCTCACCGGTAAAATCCTGGAAGGTCCACCGTGACTCGCTTACATCCAAAATTGTCCATCCGACCGGAGGCTCGAGGACGAAGCCCGTATCCTCGATATATACGACCTCCGCGACGGATGATACGGCAGACAGGAAAATCAGCATTATTACTGCAGAATACCGGAAGAACCGGCATTTATTTCTCATTATTCAACCTCAACCTCTCAAAAAAGGATTATGTTCTTTCTCTTCTCCAATAGTTGTAGCACCGCCGTGTCCCGGAAAAACCTTAGTCTCCGGAGGCAGAGGCATGAGCTGCTGTTTAATTGATGTAAACAGATTATCTCCGTTCGAGGTCGGAAAGTCGTAACGGCCTACCGAGCCCTGAAAAAGAGTATCCCCTGCGAAAAGCAGAGCAGCATCTTCCTGGTAGAGACAGATTCCGCCGGGACTGTGTCCGGGGGTAGCAAGTACCTTGAATTTCAGACCTTCAAAGTCAAGCTCCTGCCCATCAGTTAATAGTAAATCAGCATCATCCGCAGTTACATTCATGCCCGCGGAGGATGAAAGATTCTTTGCCGGATCTCCCAGAAACGAGGCTTCAACCTCAGAAATAGCGGTTTTGATATCCGGAAATGCTTCCCGGATGACGACTGTCCCGGCTATG